>Ga0114999_10000071_pt1 | contig 129560 bp, 118 predicted proteins | sample ArcticOcean_MG_C_3_FD_89820 | JGI IMG/M metagenome (GOLD analysis project Ga0114999, IMG submission 89820) | Marine microbial communities from western Arctic Ocean - ArcticOcean_MG_CB8_126 | ecosystem: Environmental > Aquatic > Marine > Oceanic | place: Arctic Ocean: Canada Basin | collected...
AGACCTCTTCAATATCATCCGCAAGGGCCAGCACTTCCGCATCGATGCTATTCCCTGGCAACGTAGCAATGGCTTCCGCAGCACTGTTCACATCTAATGAATTATTTGAACCGAGTGGATTTTCTGTGTTGTTGCATCCCATACCGACAAAGGCAATGATGAATGCACTTACTAGTGTTGTGATGGTGGATTGGTGGTGTTTCATGAGAATCTCCTCCATTTATAAAGCAACTTACGTTGGTGCGATGTTCCCGGGTGCATCGCGTTGGTTTCTTGAGCTGTTCTGGTCGTAAGACGACGGGGTGTTTTATTCAGTTCCATGCTTAACTTAAAAACCCCGTTCTCGATCTTGCTTCCTACAGCTGCTTATTCGTTCTGTCAATAAAGACGATGCCTGATCCCTCTGCGTTCCTACTTTTTTACAATAAAAATATAAATCACTGTAAGTATTTAATTTATATGTAATTTATTTAATCCAACCATGTGACGTGGATCACAACCCCAAGGCAAATAGGTGTGATCTACGTCAGCTGGTCGTATTGGTTACATGCCTTACCGGCGGCTTCGACATCTTCAAATTCACCAGATGCAACCGAGGCACAGAGGGCTGCACCAAAAGCCGCTTCCTCTGTGTGCCGAACAATCTGAACGGGCAAACGAAAGGCATCACTTAATATATGACTCAACAATGGATTTTTACGAACACCATTCCCGGCCCCTATTAACCGAGTACGTTTCACTACTCCATTTGATAGCATCGTGTCATATGTCATTTTGAATTGTTCTGCCATCCCTTCAAGTAGGGACCGGGTCATATTCCCCGGTGTCAGGTTGGTATCATCAATCCCCGACCAGGCCCCACGACGCATTGGATCGATGAGGGACCCCATAAAGACGGGATCGCAGTGTAATGTCCCACTTCCAGACGCAGCCTCCGCCAGTTCATTGAGCCTGATATACAGATGGTCATCATCTTTTATACCGAAAACTTGTGCCCCCACTAAACGGATAAACTGTTCCCATATGCCATAGGCACGTCCACCGGTAAGACCGGCACCGACCAGTAGATACCCCGATTTCAAGTAAGGCCTAACCAGTAAGCCATCCATACGTATGGGATCCGTACTATAAACAGACACCTGCCCTCCGGTCCCAATATTGACGAGGACGCTATCTTCATATTCCGCCACACTCCCTGCAAAACTTGCCTGGTTATCCCCACAGGCGACCGTAATGGGTGTACCGACAGGCAAACCCGATTCATGAGCGGACTTTGCAGTCAGATGGCCTGCCAAAGTACAAGGTGCCTGAATCAGAGGTAATACATTTTTTTGAAGTCCAATCTTTTCGATAAGCGTTTCATTCCAGACGCCATTTACTACATCGAAAAGACCTGATCCGGACGCATTTGTCGGATCGGTCGCGGGTTGTTCTCCACAAAGCCGACCGACGAGATAATCCGGCGCGAAGCTTGCTTGTAACCGGCCTGGCAATTGTCCCGTTTGCGATAACCAGAACAGCGTGGCCCCCATATAACCTCGTGCAGGTAGGTATTCGCTGTGTAAAAATTCATGGCCCCCCATTGAATACATATGGTCCAAATAGGTCTTACCATTATCATCTTTATCCAGACATCTTCGATCTTGCCAACCGATAAAAGGGCCCTGGGGGCGAAATCTCTCATCGAGGAGAACCATACCATGTTGTTGCCCAGTTACCCCTATCCCCTCCAGGGGCCATGAATTTGAATTTCTATCAGATATTCTTCGTAGCACTTTAAAAACCTGACTCATCATTTGGTCCATATCCCATTCAGACCTGCCACGTAAACGATCATCAGCTGAGGTAATTTCGGTATCATTGGCGATCGTCTCATGTCCCAACACTTCTCTTGACTTCGTATCGAGCGCCAACACCGTGATGGAGGTCGTACCCAGGTCGATTCCAACATAATGCGACATATATTAAATCCAGTTTGGAGGTTCTTTTGTAACATGGTCGCCGGTCCCGCCATACAACTGAACATGACGGATAGCTTTTGGGATTACGGATCCCATGAGAATTTCACGAGCCTGTAATAATCTATATTGTTTAAATCCCTAAAATACCACCCGCATCTCTATAGATCATCTCTTCCATCTCATCCATTTTTATTCGTGGTAGAGATGTGCCATCCAACATACCGTTTATGCCCCTTAGATCTCGAAGAGAATCATCAACCGTGGTGACAGGATAATCGGTACCGAACAGCAATTTATTCCAAACACCGTATTCTTGCACGAGCATAAGACTGTGATAAAGTTGAAAGGGTCGATAATGAAGGGCGGATATATCTGCATAGACATTGGGGTGTTTACGAATCACTGCGACCGTCTCCCCTTCATATGGATGTCCCAGGTGTGCCATGATGATTTTACAATCGGGATATTTGATAGCAACCGCATCAAGATGACGGGGTAGAGTATATTCCAATGGTGCCTGATCCACAAAGGTCGTCCCGGTATGGAGTAAAACGGGAAGCGCATGTTTCACAGCATAGGCCCATAAATCATCTAATTCAGTATCCTGTGGGTAGAAACCGGCATACATGGGCATAATTTTTATCCCCTTCATACCTAAATGTTGATGTCCCTCTACCATCTCATCCCGCCACCCGGCCTGGGTGGGATCAAGGGACAGGAATGGGACCATATGCGTGGGATCTTCTTTGCAATATTCAGCTACATATTGATCTGGCACCCAGAGCCCTGACAAACGGGCTTTTCCTCCGAAAATAACCGTCTTGACGGGTTGGTCCGCGGTCTGCGATGTTGCGCGGTATTTTGAAAATTCTGTCGTCCAATCCAGTTCATATCCCCGCATTCGCATTGCCTGTTGTCGGAAAGTCTCATTAAAATGGTCAGGATACTGCCAGGTATGGGAATGTATATCAATAATCATGCCTGCCTCCAAACTATGTTCTTTGTTATTGGATTTGGTCTAACCGTAAATTATAATTCAACATTCATAATTCAACAACTTTATTCAACAATTACTTGACAGAACCTCTAATCACAAGTGTATATATAATCGAGGCCCATCCTCTATATTTTGAAGATGTTACCCGATACAACTGTAAATATATAAATAAGCCCGAAATACAAAAGCCTCATTCCTTTTCATACACCCTTTTATTCATAGTCCCACCTCAAGGAGGACGCGATGAAAATACTCAGGATACTTTTTCTCTGCGGTCTTGCTGTTGCTTTAGGCGTTCCGATCGCGCAAGGACAGGCCACCAGGAAAAAGGCCACTTTCGCTGACATTCAGCCTATATTGAAAGAAAATTGCATGGCTTGTCATCGTCCGGGGGAAATTGCCCCCATGTCCCTACTGACCTATGAAGAAGTCAGGCCCTGGGCCCGGTCGGTAAGAAAAGAAGTTAAGCGGAAATCTATGCCACCCTGGCATGCAGATCCGAAGCACGGTGAATTTCGGAATGATGTCAGCCTTTCCCCTGAAGAAATGCAATTGATTATCGACTGGGTGGATGGTGGCGCTCAGCGAGGTAATCCTGCTGCCATCCCGCCACCGCCTGAATTTGTTGAAGGATGGCAATTGACTAATATTCTGGGCCGGGAGCCGGATGTTATTTTATTTATGCAGGAAGAATTCACCGTTCGGGCAACAGGTGAGGATCTCAACCTGTCTTTTGAGATTCCAACTAATTTTAAGCGGGATTACTGGGTGATCGGTTCCGAGGTGCGTGGCAACCCACGTGTGGTCCATCACAATACGGCAACAGTTCGTGGCCCTGATGGCTCTCGTGATCGCACGGGGCGTCTTTCCAGTGCAGTCCCAGGCAAGTTGTTCGATTTGTTCGGTCCTGAGTCCGCGAAATTAATCACAGCAGGTTCAATTATTGTCTTTGGCATGCACTATCATCCATACGGCCAGGAAGAAAAAGACCGTTCCAAAATCGGACTCTGGTTCGCCAGGGATGAATTCGAGTATCGGATGCATTCGTCCGTCGTTGCTGATCCGAAATTACGAATCCCACCTGGCCAAAGAACTTATCTGAGTGCAGGGGAATACACCTTTGACGAAGATTCAGAAATCACAGCGATGAAACCACACATGCATTACCGGGGCAATGACATGGAGTACAAAGTTGTATTCGATGATGGCAGTGAGCAAATTCTTTTGTCCGTTCCGGAGTATGATTTCAACTGGCAAACCAACTATGAGTTGAAAAATCCGGTATTTGTTCCGGCAGGAACAAAAATGATCGTAACGGCTCATTTCGATAATTCTCCTACAAATCCATGGAATCCGGATCCGGAGGTTGAAGTGCGTTGGGGCAGTGACTCCAGGGACGAGATGATGGAAGGTTGGTTCGACTTCCGACGGGTTTTAAAAGAAAAAGTTGATCCGAATGACCTGGTATTAAAACCCGATGAATTTGATCATATCAAACCACCGATGGATAGTGACGAAGAATAAATAGCGCGCAAGCTGATGACGGAGAGCACAGAGAACGAACGGAGCGGACGGCGATATTCTGGATGAAAATCCCCGTAACCGTTGTTCGTTGTTTGTGCTCTTCGTGGTTAAAACGAATGAGGAGGTAAAATGTATCGATATTTTCTTATGGTTCTGGCGTTAGCGGCCTGTTCCATCGACCGGTCTGTTCAAGCAGATCAAGGCCCCGCTGGAAACTGGAGTGTTAAAGTCAAGGTTGGTCATGTGGGTGAAGGCATACGAACGGTCATTTTGAAAATCAATAAAACGGGTGACCAAAAATATGATATAAAAATGTCTAAAATGAGTGGTAAGCTGGATGATGTGGATGAATCGGAAGTGAAAAGCGAAAATGAGTTGTTTATCGTCATGGGTTCTTATGAATACACCCTCCAATTTGATGGAGATATGGTTAAAGGGACGGTAGTGAGTCCCGCAGGTAAGCAGAATGTAACGGGCCACCGACAGGAGTCAGCCCGTATACTTGGCGATGAAGTGGACCCCTTACGACGTTCATGGCGTGGAATTATCGAAAAACGTGATGGGACGCTCATGATGGTATCCCGGCGCGGCTTCGATACCTTCTTTACCAACGTAGAAGAATTTGAAACCGACCTTACGAAAAATGAAGGCCTGGAAGTGGTGGTCACAGGTTGGTGGATTAAAACCAAGATTAAAATTCAAAAGCTTGAGTTATATGAGCAACAATAAGAATATAAAGTGGGAAGGATAAGAAGGATGAATAGTCGTCTCGATTTCTATGAACATACAACCCGGTTTTTTTGTATGCGTATTGGATATGGCACAATGTCTCTGCCCGCTTTCCCTCTTAGTGTTTTTCTTTCTATTTTCATTATTCTTATCCATTTTTCCCCGGGCTTTGCTCAGTCTGAAAATCAAGACATGTCTCTTGAAATGTTACCCAATAGCTATCTTCAGAACGTCCCTGCGGATTCAGTTGTGGCAGGTTTTTTATGTCCTATGCATCCTCACGTTACAGCTGAAGAAAAGGGCGAGTCCTGTTATATCTGCGGCATGAATCTGGTAGACGGCAAGATCAAGATGCCGCATGGTAGCCACGAACCTCATAACGGTGGCATCTTTTTCATGGCCCGGGACACCTGGCACCATGTTGAAGGTACCTTACCTACCCCTGGCATCTTCCAGTTTTATCTTTACGATAATTATTCCAAACCCATGACGACAAGCAATGTATCAGGTAGAATGGTCTTTCAGGAATTCCGAGATGAACAAGGGGATGAGGCCCGTCCGCCCATTGATACGCCGTTGATAAAAGCGACGAACGAAGTCTCTTTTACAGTCTCGGATAGACGATTACAACTGGGGCGAGATTTCCATATAAGAATTCGATTCAAGCCGGATCAGGAAGAGGAAGATCGATTTGATTTTGCCTTTTATGGTTACTCAAAAATAGATGCCCCTTCAGATTCACTGAATACGAATAGCTCTACGGCCACGATGATCATTCCAGATTTTCCAAGCGACATTCTTACGGCTCTCCTGGAACGTGTGGAAAAAGTAGACCGTTTAATCAAACGCAGCCGATTAAGTGAAATCTACGTACCTGCACTCGAAGCAAAAGATCTGGCCCTGGCCCTTCTTGAAAATCCGGGAGATGATCTCGATGAGGACCAGACTTACATCCTGACCCATGCCGTCAAAAATATCACCAAAGCCGCATGGCATCTCGATACCTTCGGTGACTTTGGAGACAAACCAGCAGCGGAATCCGCCTTCAAAGTGATGTCCGAGGGCGTTGCGCGGGTGAAAATGTTATATCCGTAATTTGAAGCACCAATGATAGTAAGATCACAAAAGGGGAACGCGCAGCTTGCGGTTCCCCTTTTGTTGTGATATACTGATTTATCACAAATAATTCTGAACCAATCCAGCCTATTAACTTCTCGGGAGAAAAGCGTGATTTATTTAAAAGAGGAAGATGTCGACCGGTTATTGACCATGCCTGTTGCACTAGAAGCTGTTGAGGAGGTCCTTCGATTCCACGGTGAAGGTAAAGCGGTTAATATTGCCAGGTCGCGTGTGCGTCTACCGAATAATGTACTGCATGTGATGTCGGGGGGCGTTCCTGATCTGAATGTGACCGGCTTGAAGTCTTATACGACCACACCCCATGGCGCCCAGTTTCTCATCCTGCTGTATCAGGCGGACACTGGGGCGTGTCTGGCCATTATAGAGGCAGATAAACTTGGCCAAACTCGTACGGGCGCCACCAGTGGCGTGGCGACCAAGTACATGGCCAAATCTGATGCCCAAACCGTTGGCATAATCGGTACCGGTTGGCAAGCCAGAAGTCAGTTGGCGGCCGTGTGCGGCGTCCGATCTATCACATCTGTAAAGGCCTACAGTAGGGACACCCAAAGACGCCAATCTTATTGTAATGCGATGACCGATGAACTTGGTATTCCAGTTGAACCGGTTGAATCTGCCGAACAAGCTGTTCGAAGCGCGGATGTGGTTGTGACCGTGACCAATGCACGGGAACCAGTCTTATTTGGTGAATGGCTCGCACCCGGCGCTCACGTCAATGCGGCAGGATCCAACGCCCTTATCAGATGTGAAATTGACACGAAAACTGTAAAGCGATCCTCGCTGATAACCGTTGATTCGAAGGATACGGCAAAAATAGAATGTGGGGATTTACTCGTGCCTATTGAGCGCGGTATGATCCATTGGGATCAGGTTCGTGAACTTAGTGATGTAGTGGCCGGGCATATTCAAGGACGGCAGTCTGAAAATGACATCACCCTCTTCGAATCTCAGGGTTTGGCCATTGAAGATGTGGCTGTGGCTGCCCGCGTATACCAGCACGCATTAGCAGAGGGCGTAGGACAGACCATTGGGTAGATCCTGTGGACAGATGATCAGGTAGATACTTCAGGAGGTTTCATATTGGAAAATATACGACAGTATATCGAACAGAATAACATTCGAAAGATCAAGCTTGGCGTCTTTGATATCGATGGTGTGTTGCGAGGAAAATATGTTTCGGTCGATAAATTCTATTCGTCCATTGAAAAAGGCTTTGGTTTCTGTGAGGTGATCTTCGGATGGGATTCAGGAGATGAACTGTATGCCGATACCAGCAACACGGTCATTGGTCCGCAAACGGGATATCCAGATACCCTCGCTAAGATTGACATAGATACAGCTCGCATCGTGCCCTGGGAGCCTGATACGGCCATTTTTATTACGGATATGTACACCCGGGAGGGAGAGCCGTTAGAGGTTTCTCCTCGCCAGGTATTACAAAAGGTCATTCGTGAAGCGAAGTCGCTTGGCTTCCAGCCCTTTATGTCTTCCGAATACGAATATTTCTTTTTTCGGGAGACGCCTGACTCCATCCGAGAAAAAAACTACCATAACTTGACGCCACTCACACCGGGCATGTTTGGATACAGCATCGTACGTGCTTCCGGTGTATCCGATTTAATCCACGATATCATCGATCAGATGAATGCCTATGATATCCCCATTGAAGGGATTCACACAGAGACAGGACCGGGCGTATATGAAACGGCGATCGCCTATGATTCGGCCCTTCGTGCCGCAGACAAGTCTGCCTTGTTCAAAACCGCGATGAAAGAAATCGCTTCTCATCATAATCTCATCGTCACATTTATGGCCAAATGGCGGGGAGATTTGCCGGGGTGTAGCGGTCATGTCCATCAGAGCCTATGGGACGACGAGGGAAAAACAAACCTGTTTTATAATGAGCAGGATGCCCACCATATGTCCGATCTTATGGGATATTATCTGGCAGGGCAATTACACCTCATGCGAGCGTTAACCGTTATGATGGCGCCCACAATCAATTCATATAAGCGTCTGGTTCCCGGTGCCTGGGCACCCACAACCGCATCCTGGGGTATAGAAAATCGGACGGCCGCATTAAGGGCGATTCCTGCCGGTGAAAAGTCTACAAGACTTGAATGCAGACTACCAGGGGCCGATGTCAACCCCTACCTGGCCATGGCGGCGATGCTGGCTGCTGGTTTGTATGGCATAAAACACAAAATGGAACCGCCTGAACCCTGGAACCAGAATGCCTATACCGCTCCCGACCATCTGTTTCCTGACCTACCCAAAAATTTAGAAGAAGCGACTACGCTGTTTAAAGAAAGCGATGTAGTCCGTGAGATACTCGGATCTGTTTTTGTAGACCATTATGTGGCTACACGGGAATGGGAGATCAACCGTTTCCAACAGGCTGTCACCGATTGGGAATTAGCACGATATTTTGAGGTCATTTAATTACGATTTTTGTATTCTCTCAACAGGAGATCCATCATGGTCAAGTGGGTAATTCTCATTTTATTATCTCTGCCGGTTCCAGTCCTCTCTCAAGAAAGGTCTATGGACCAATCGATAGACGATCTGGGCGCACTTTTCGATCGCAAAATGAGCGAACTGCAGGTCGTTGGCGGGGCTATGGGTATTGTTCGAGATGGCAAACTGACGTATGCCAAACACTACGGTAACGCAGATGAAGAAAAGCAAATGACCGCAACCAACGAAACGATATATGTATGGGGATCAAACACCAAATTATTTACAACCATCGCCATTATGCAGCTCCGTGATCATGGCAAACTTTCTCTTGATGATCCACTGGTCACATATATTCCATCTTTTCGCAAGTTAGACAACCCATATAATAATACTGAAAAAATTACCCTCCGATTATTGATGGGCCATAGTGCTGGCCTTCAGAACGGATCGTTCCCACTGCCGCTTTCCTGGCATAAACCCTGGCCTAGTTGGGCACAGCTTGAACCGTTATTTCCATATTTCAAAGTAGACCACGAGCCAGGCACGAAATACCAGTATTCTAATCTGGGCTTGCTTCTGTTAGGAAAGGTCATCGAAGTCGTCACCAATGATGATTATGATGTCTACATCGACAAAAATATATTCAAGCCGCTCAAAATGTATCAATCTTATTTCGATACGACGCCTTACCACCTCTTACCGCTGAAGGCGCAAGGCTACTATACGCTTGAGGAAGGAAAACCACGACGGCTTTACCATCCAGATATCGATCAGGGGGTGACCAGCTCAAACGGGGGATTGAAGTCTTCTATCGCTGATTTCGCTATATTCGCAGCGTTTGTTATTGGCGGTGACAATCCCTTGTATAACATTGTGCTTAAACGCCCTTCCTTAGAGGAAATGTTTCAGGATGGACTACCGATTACAGATAATGGAGGACCGGGGGATTGGATTGGCCTTGGATTTCATAAACGATCTAATAATTTACAGCATATCCTATGGGGCCACACAGGCAGTGCAAATGGCTTTAGATCCGAGTTTAACTATAGCCGGGATAAAAAAGCCGCCTTTTTTATGGTGGTGAATACATACAATGGGCAGGAGGCCTTTGAAGAGATCCGAGTACACGTGGATAAGATGTTATTACCGAAACTATAAAATCTGCTTCCACCAGACCGATGTGCTATCCGACGGTTCCAGTGTAACCCCGTTCCTCCGCCCAAGCTTTCAGAGGGACATCGTCCTTTTCAACGAGCCAGTGTCGGGACGCGGGATGAAAATCGGGATCTTCCCCCATTGGATCGGTGCCAGGAGCAAGGGCACCAAGCAATTGACGACGAATGGGTGAGCAACGAGAGATCAATTCTCGTGCCTGCTGTAAATAGTCTGTAGGGCGTAGCCAGCGGTAGTGATAGCCGATATGCATGATCTTCCGGATACGATTCGACAGGTTCGGACCGACACAGTGCCACGTGGCCGTCCGCCAAAGCACCGCAGCACCCGCAGGTAGCTTCAGTTCTACCGCTTCAGAAGCATCCACCTTGCCGCCCATATCTCGCAGCGTCTGCGGCGACCGCTTGTGACTACCGGGAACCAACCACAGGTTACCCCCATTGGAGGCGGTTTGATCAGAGAGGACATAAAACACTTTGATTTCCATAAAGGGCAACCGTCCATCAAGAGAAGGGGCTTCGAACATAGCCTCGCCAGCCAGGTCAGGATGCCAGGCGGTATTACGATAACCGGCACTATGGTCTGGACCATTTTCTATTTCCAGATCGCCAGTCTTAAGAGGATCCTTGGGATACGGGGGACGGTAATCCAGGTGTGATGTACGAATCTGAATGTTATAGCCAATGGCGTCTACGACCAGAGGTAACATGCGGGGATGATCGATCAAATCTAAGAAGACGTCGTGGTGGGCGAGCGCATTACGGATCGCAAAAGGTTCATGAGGGGCCAGATTCTTAGTTTTTCGTATGCCCACGGATACATCATCAATGGCCAATAGGAGCCGATCCAACTCATCCTGATGTAAAAAATCCTCGAGGATAACAAACCCTTTATTGTTGAAATCGTGCTGTTGTGCTACGGTCATGGCAATAGCCATAAATAATCCTCAACCCCATTTACAACGACTCAGGTTTAACACGCCTTTGCCATTGATATTCACGAATGCCAAAATCGGAGGTCACAAACCCAAGCTTTCCGTATACCCCTTTACCCAGGCGTGAAGACCAAACGTAAGCCGATTTATAGCCCCTCTTTGAAGCTTCCAGTAGCACCGCATAGGTGATGGCACTGCCAAATGCCCGCCGACGTAAAGCTTCTGGAGTGGAGACATTGTACACACTTGCTATTCCACCCCCCAGTATAAGTATGGCCGACGTAACGGGTTGTTTATCCATATAACCTATGTAATTGACGGGCGACAGCATTCTCGTCGAAGCCATGACGTGCAAAGGCGTCGAAGAATACTTGATAAACTCCCCCTCCAAACCCTTGGGTATTAATTAGTTTCCATGCCTGGACCATGGGCTCGTCTACTACCGGTTCTACGTGAAAGTAAGTAGAAACAGTCGGGGATGCCAAAGCGTCAAGTTCGGCTATCATCCGGGTACCGCCAGGTCCACCGATCTGACCGAAAAGCTCCCAGGTGCCATCGAGGCCGCCGGCATTTTCTTGAGTAATTAATCGCTCGCCGAGATCATCTGGTTGGCAACTCGGAAAAACAAACCAATCCAATTGATCGCTGGTTTGACCTATTCGATCCAGAACGATGTCGATACGGTGTTCTATGTCATCGTCCGTAAGGGAAGTCCCAAGCACAAGATTCCCAGGCAGCCCGTTGCTTGCTATCCAGGTCACCTCCTCTTCTACGAAGTTAATGTTCGGTAGGCCGCAGAATAATCGAAAGTAGGCTATAAAGATTTTTGTGCCTGATTCACTTGTTCAATACCGGCTCGAGGCATTGAAGATTGTGTCATATTTATTTCCTGTAGTTACCCTGCCCGAAGATAAACCTCAACCAGACTATGCATGATAATACATACCCTCTGGAGGAGCCCCAAATAGTGGCATAGCCGCTTGCATCTCCTCTTTCGGGTAGTGTGCAATCGAGGTCTTATGCGCGTCAACCGAGGCCCATTTCTCTATAATCACAAAGTGTTCTGAACTTTCATTATTTCTTAACACCTCGCAGGAAATACATCCATCACATGAGGTGATATATGGGGCTAAAGATTTCAGAAAGTGATATAAATCTTCCCCTTTGCCTTCCGCGGCTTGAAACGTGTTGATGCGGGTTATACTCATTATTTATTCTCCAGCACCTTTGCATTTTCAAGATAGGCCTTGGCACCTGTCTTCAGCCAATGGTCATAGACGGTGAAGAAGAATTTAACACCAATATCCATATGCGTCTCGAACGTTTCCTCACCGACAATGGACCCGGCCGTACGCCCTGAGGCCACAATGCGTGCGAGGGTATCACACACGACTTTCTTGACCTCGGGATGATACATTTGACCTGGATACCCCATGGTCTGAGCCAGATCGCCGGGGGCGACAAAAAATACATCAATATGGTCCACACTTAGAATCTCATCCAGATTTTCAACGGCCTTAATCTCTTCAATTAGAACCACCGTAAGTATTTCATTGTTGACGTTTTCTACAAATTCCTGGTTGTCCGTCCCGTATCCACGTCGGTTAAAATACATACCCCGCATACCCGCAGGAGCAAATCGGCTGGCCCGCACAACAGCCTGTGCCGATTCTTTGGTGCTGACATGTGGTACGACGAGTCCACTTACGCCGCAATCCAGCGTCCGGCCAATGAGCCCTGCTTCGTTGGTATGCACCCGCATGACTGAAGCCATATTCCATAGATCGCATGCCCGCGACACATCGCCGATTCGGTCGAATGTAATGTCGCTGTGCTCGCCTTCGATCCAAAATCCGTCAAATCCGAACTGCCCCATGAAATCAATGGATCCCGCCGTATGACTATGGCCACCTACGACATGGGCAACCTGCCCTGCTCTAATTTTATCTAATACTCTATTTCCACGCATATTTCCTTTTCTCCTTTTACTGGCTTATTATTTTTATTATGCAGGCACGGTCACCTGCATTTGATGTCTGGCTTTACATTGTTGGTTGATGGGTAGACGCTATGTTGGTGATGGGTAGACGCTATGGTTGATGTCTATTATTTTAGACGCAATGTTTTGCGCCTCTGCGGGGACCGTGGTATTTATCCTGCCAACATATTGGTGGTCACCGTAATTTTCCTCTTGCCTGAATGGGCCAGACTACTTCTACTACGTCATCCCGAATGCCATAGAGATGATCATGTAAAAACAGGGTGGCATCTGTATATCCGACCATGAAATCTATGCCGTCACCTACTTTGATATGGGAATTCGGTTTCTCGAAAATGACGGTGCCATGTTCTGCCGAGGCACTGATCTGTTTCACGCCATCAATACCAATGGGTATCGGTGGGTTAACCCATGCGGGAAGGGTTTTCCATCCGGCGTCGGTAACCATCCGTTCAGGTGTGGGTCTGCTCGTTACAGTAACCCGTACATAAAGGGCTGGATCAGTTGAAACCCCCCAGGTCGAATAGCTGGCGTCGTTAAAAATCGCTCCACCAGCCTGCACTTCAGTAATACCTTCAAGGTGGGGGGTTATTTTATAGGTACCACTACCGCCCCCGCTGACAATATCACAGGGCAGGCCAGCTTGACGAATCTGTTCCGCCGTTCCAACCATTTCGCCAACAGCCCGTGTAATCTCCTCTTTTTTCCAGTCGGTCCCCTCTTCAACACAAGCATGGCCCTCCCACGCCATGACCCCGCGTAGGCTCAGCCCGGCCGTCTCATGGACTTTTCTAGCCAGCGCGACCGCCTCGGCACCTGGAGATACCCCAGCGCGATTCATGCCGTTATTGAGCTCGACAAGGATACCCACTTCGACCCCTTTGTGTACAGCGACTTGGCCTAGATCCGCTAAGGTAGCGTCACAGTCTACGGCGATTTTCACATCGGCCTGACGGCACAGGTTAACTAATCGCAGATATTTCTGTGGACCCACAACCTGGTTGGCGACCAGGATATCCATAATTCCAGAGGCCACCATGATTTCGGCTTCACCCAGTTTGGCACAGGTTACGCCTATCGCCCCTTCATCCATGGCCTTATGCGCGATAGCAGGCACCTTCACCCCTTTGGTGTGGGGACGCCACGAGACACCGGCCTCACGGAAATAAGCGCCTAATATCTCAATATTTTGCTCCATCTTGTCGATATCTACCCACAGAACAGGTGTATCCAACGCGGATTTATGTAACCCGATCTCATTCACGATCTCTTCCTTTCTCTATAATGTTTGGCATGACCGCTACAGGATAGTAGTGGATCAGAATATCCAAGGTAGAACTTTCACTTGCATTGACAAGGATTTTCTCATGCTGAAATATCAGTTGATAATTCGTAAGATATGATAAAAAGTACATCCAGAAAATGACAAAGGAGGATAGATCCTATATCATCTCGAATTCGTCATTGACATTGGATGAGATATTGTTTACAGTTTTCTGCTTTATTAAGAAAAGGCTCTATGGTCTGCGAATCTTCACACCTTGAGACGAAGTTCAGCAACGCTTTTCCCTTACATCACTATTCACCTATTCCTGGATCATCTCATGTCTACAACCAGTATGCATCCTATATCCTCGGAAGAAAAAGCCTTCTGGACCGATATACGCAAACAATTTTACCTCCATGATCATGTCACGTATTTACAAGGGGGTACAGTTGGACCGTCAGCAAAACCTACGATAGAGAAAGTCATCGAACTCGTGAGAAAATTTGAAACGGACCCCTTACAGATGGAGGACGGTGGTTTGTTGGGGCCCCTCGTGGAAGAGTCGAGAGAAAAGCTGGCTGCATTTGTTGGTACGACCGCCGATCGAATCGCCCTCGTTTTAAATACCACCATGGGCATGAACATTCCGGGTCAAGGCTTGATTTGGGAACGGGGGACAGAAATACTCCTGAGCGATCAGGAATATCCGGCTGTCAAAGCACTCTGGAAATGGGTAGCGGAAAGAGACGGGCTTACCTTGAACTATATCCCGTTGCCGGTGCCCCCTACTTCTCCACAAGATATCGTCGATGCGTATGCCGCAGGCATTAACGAGAAAACCAGTATTCTTGTGTTCAGCCACGTATACTTCACGACCGGCCTGGTCGCACCCATCAAAGCATTGACCAAACTGGCCCATGATAATAATGCCGTGGCCATCATCGATGGCGCTCATGCGGTTGGTAATGCAGAACTCAATCTTTCGGACGTAGGTTGCGATTTCTACACCAGCAGTTGTCATAAATGGCTCCTCTCACCTAAAGGTGTGGGTTTTTTGTATATGGATGCCAAGTACCAAAACAAGGTCAGACCCGTTATCATTGGTCATAATATGGGTGAGACGGATACTGCCGCACGGTATGACGTGAACGGGACCCGGGACATGACCCACCATGCCGCGTTGGGTACGGCTATAGACTTCCAGTTGGAAATTGGTTGGGCGGATAAAATACGCCCCTACTGCCTTGGTATGGCGAGTTACCTCAAGACCCAAGCCCTTGAACGCATTCGCGGCTCGCGCCTCACGATACCGATGGATACAGACTCTTCCGCCTTTATCGTTACTTTTTCCATAGAAGGGATCGACCTGGGTAAAGTATGCCATCACTTGTGGGAAGATTACAAAATTGAAGTGACAGCCAACGGCGCCAATGAGTTACAATTCTTCAGAGTGTCGATTCATTTTTATGATTCCTATGAAGATATTGACCGATTTATTAACGGAATCATTGAGGTAATCGCCAAGTATGATGATGTGCATAAAAAAGAGGATTAGATTTACATTTGGCGTGTAATGGCCTCTGTTCTAATTTAAAAAATTACGGTTTACACCATCACGGAGTAAAAATGTCACGTCCCAAGTTGATGCTTCCCGGCCCCATAGATATCTGGGAAGAAACACTTGATGCGCTGAGCCAGCAGGTTCTGCCACACTATGGGGATGATTTTACCCCCATCTGGCTTGAAACAATCGAGATGTTAAAAGAGGTGTTTCAGACGAAGAACGATGTCATCATCATAACAGCCCCCGGTTCTGGAGCCCTTGACGCGGCCGTGTCCAGTTTGTTTGCACCAGGGGAACAAGTGGTGGTCGTAAATAATGGCCCCTTTGCCATTCGCCTGATAGAAATATTTAATGCGTATAATTGTGACGTCATATCGGTTGATGATGAATGGGGGCAACCAGGGGATGTGGATAAAATGCGGCGGGCACTCGAACAATATCCCGATGCAGCTGGCCTGGCCGTTGTAGCGAATGACACTGGTGTGGGCGTCCGCAATCCTGTGGAGGCCTATGCAGAGCTCGCCCGTGCATTCGATCTGCCTATTTTCGTAGACGGCGTATCCGCGATTGGTGGCTATGACATTCCGGTGGATCAATGGGGGATTGACCTTGCCGTTACCTCTTCCAACAAAGCACTCGAAACTGCGCCAGGGTTAGGCATCCTGTCTGTAAGTGATCGGGCCTGGGATATCATTAATTCGAAAAGTAACACCCACCGTGGCTGGTACTATGATTTGAGCATGTGGAAACGGATGATCGACCAGTCTCCCTCAAACCCTTATCCTACAACCCAGGCCAGCAGCCTTATTGTATCTCTGCATGCCAGTTTAAATCGTATCCTGAAAAAAGAAACCCTTAAGGGCCATTGGGCTCGGTATGCCTGGGCACAATCGGCTGTCCGAACCGGTTTGAGCGCGCTGGCGTTACACCCCGTCGTCGCCGAGGACTCGGCTTCGTATACGGTGACGACCTTTCACATGCATGAAGCTATGCAGGGCATCATGGAACTCCGAGATTATCTGGTGGCGCATCACGGCCTTTTGGTTGCCACAGCTATGGGTTCTTTTGCAGATCATGTACTTAGAGCAGGTCATATGGGAAAAGCCTGTTCACAGGAATACGTTGAACCGTTTCTTCTCGGGGTAGAGGATTTTTTACGGACGGTTTACAAGCAAGATATTCCTCATGGGCTAAGTCTCGATGGTATGAAAATACCCCATCCTTAATCCTTATATGTAATGAATAAGGCAAATCAGGATGAGGTGCCGAATCATGGCTTTCGGCGTTAAATTTCCTCCGCTGCACCTCGATGTTCAGCAAGTGCTGTACGCTTATAATCCCAGCTTTACATGCAAACCTGAATAAACGTTTCCGACAGGGCAAAGACGCAGGAGCTTCGTTGACCTCCTATGGTGGCTTGCCATATATCGGTGATATATGGATCACCGGATATCAGGTGATCATTCAGAAGTATTTGTGCAGATTCTGCAAAGAATAAACTGGAGTACACATCCCGGTCCTTATGGAATTCAGGGGCAGGTGCTTCGAGTATGACCGGTTGCTGAATGTCACTCCAGGTCGTCACAATTTGATCGGTAGCGGTTTCTATCACCCATGCGGGTGAGGATCGGATATCCCCTTTACGTGAAATGTCAGCATTTATCACCGGCATATCCATATCATAGAGACCACCGCGCCCCCTCATCCATGTTTGTATATACGCTGCTACCCGTTCATTATCTGTACAAATATACTGAAAATTCGTTTCATCCTGGATATTCACAAAGGCAACAAGCCCTTCCCCCGCTTCACAGAACTGTGTATACCAAAGGCTGATCATTCCGCTGTTTTTCGATTTTTCAAATGGTCGAATATAGTTTATCCAGTGTTGCCCCGTCCATAAAAGCTTTCCTGGGTTCACAATTGGCCTTTGCATACATCCTCCTCGTTTTTATCTTTTAATAGATGTTTTACTTTGACAAATAGCGTGGTTTTAGTTGAGTTTGTGGAGAGCAAGCTTATTGGATCGTCTTGTGTAAAATATATGAAGACTGCTTAAACGGGCCCATTTAACTTGGATTTATCGGGTACAATAAAAAACGAAGTCCCAATTTACACCTCCAGATGTAGATGGGTTATCATTTATAGTTATCACGTGCTTTGATGTAACATCCGCTTTCTTTAACCATTTTTCTATGATACACGACAAATACCTGATTTGTCATCTCGACCGAACATAGTGAGCAGAGAGACCTATTTCAAGTTGGCTCATGGCTAGATCCCTCGGCTATGCTCGGGATGACAATGAAGGTATTTTTTAATTTTTGTCGTGTACTATGCCACTTTTCTTATCCTGTATCTCGGCGGGTTCCTCATGATCCTGTTTATTCTATCCACACTTACCGGCCTGTTATGTATAGCCACAGGAATTCGTGGTTATATGACCTTTCAACAGCAACATCAGGATGCGATCACGATTGAAGAAGGGCTTGGTGTAATCAAAGATCGGCTTCTCAGTCGAGAATATATACAAACGGTGCTGGCAGTGCTAATATGCGGATTATTCTCCGCGTTAGGGGCTATGGTCTTTTATTTGTGGGAAAGCCTCATGTGGGTCCCGGAAATAATCGCTTTCGCGTTTGTCGCCACCGCATGTACAACCCTTATTCTCCCCTGGTTACGACGGATGCCCATGGATCGGGTGATTCAATATCTTGAACGTCAAGCGGTTCCAAAGACCGAGATTAAATCACCACCTGGCCATCTGAAACAATTGATGCGGACCTATCTTTACTATCACAAAACAAACACTCAGCCCGCCCTTTTTGATTGGGTCCGGCGTCAGTTGAGTCTTCATATTCTCGGTATCGATGTCCAGGCGTATCTCCCATTTTCTATCGGCACCGTGATCCGCCGGTCTGCAAAGATGTTACTCTATGTGGCCTTGCTGACGGGCTTCCTTTTTCTGACAAGAGAAAAAGAAAGCGCATGGGAAGGATATGAAATTTCAGAAGGGGAAGTGCCCACTGAAATGGCAGAAAATTTGAAGTATCAAGGCGCAAAACAAAATCCGGAGGGTGATCCAGCAAGACCAACCGTCAAACCGGCTACGGGTGAACCACCGGAACCATCAGATCCTAGCCGCCCTCTGGCAAATGATCCTGCTGAATCAGATATCATAAACCCCGAACAGACCAACCAGAAATCGGGAGAGAACAATCCAGAAATGGATTCTAATAAGGATCAATCAGATCAATCAGAATCACAAGCTGCTGAAGGAGGCGCACCACCTGCACAAGCGCATGAAGAGGGTCTGTTGGAGAACTTGTTCAGTGCTATTCAAAAAGCATTATTCGATGAGGAAGAGGGCGAAAAGGGGCTTGGAGAAAGTGACGAGCCGGAGTTGGCAAGTCATATAGAAGAACAAGTGGGTAATCCCGATCAAGCAGGTCAGGGGATGCAGCCTGCCTCACAGGCCGACAGCGATGCGAAGCAAATACCTGATCATGGCCAGACGCAAGCGGGCACCCCTCAGGAAACCACCGCTCAGCAAAGTCAGAGCCAGGATGCCCCCCCATCGCAAGAGGGTGAAGGGGCGTCGGGGGAGGCCCGCATCAGTCGAGGTGATGGAGGTGGACTCCTGGGGCAGGCCACGACTGTTTTGGATCAAAACGATCAAAGCAGATCCCTCGTTCAGCTTGATGTACAGAATTCGATTGAAGAAGGCGAGGGGGACAAGGAATCGGAACAAATGGTTCGTCCCCCACGCTATAACGAGATACATACCCTTAAACCAGAAGATGTGACGGTAACACCCTCAGATCCGTTTATTACCCAACGGGTGCCTTCATCTTACCGGAGCACCATCAGAAAGATCCTGACCAAACCATGACGACAGACCTTAGGCTGGACCAGAAAGACATCAGTATCTTCAAACGGGAGTTTGAAGCCATTGAGGCAGAGATAGGAAAATCCGTTATCGGCTATAAACCGCTGATTCGGCAGGTGCTCATCGCTTTTTTTTCCAGCGGCCATGTCCTTCTGGAAGGTGTTCCAGGCGTCGGAAAAACCCATCTGGTCAAAACGCTGGCCCGGGCGATGGGCTTGAGGTCCTCTCGGATTCAATTCACGCCCGACCTTATGCCGGCCGATATTATTGGTACAGATCTCCTGGTAGAAGATGCCCAGGGCGGGCGGCGTATGGAATTCAGACAGGGCCCCGTGTTTACCCATGTTCTCTTAGCAGATGAAATTAACAGAGCCATGCCAAAAACACAATCTGCGATGTTGGAAGCCATGGCGGAGCAACAGGTCACTGCCGGTGGAAAAACACGGCCCTTAACGTCCCCTTTCTTTGTTCTGGCTACACAGAATCCCCTTGAGATGGAGGGCACCTATCCACTACCAGAGGCACAGGTAGATCGGTTTTTCTTCAAACTTCTCGTCCCTTACCCAGATAAGGATGACCTGAGTCGGATCATCGACCTGACCACGGGTGCGACGGCCTATGAATCGCTCGTCTCCCCTATTCTGGGTGCCGAGCGGATTCAGCAGTGGTGGGGGGAAACCTCGAAAGAAGGAGATCTGCTCGCCTTAAACGATCTATCTGAAGCCCAAAGACAACAGGTGGGGGTAATCAGACAGAAACACGTGAAATATTTGCGTGGTATTGTTCGTGGCGTCCTGATCGATCCTGACGCAAGAGATTACATTCTTAACATTGTCATGGCCACCCATGAGGAAAGTCAACACCGACGTCACAAATGGTTTGGACGTTCTGAAGAAGAAGACGTCGGCGCCAAGCAATATATTGCCTATGGCGCCAGTCCACGGGGCGCCCAAGCTCTGGTTCTGGGCGCAAAAGTGCTGGCCCTGCTTGATGATCGGGCGATTGTAACATCGGCAGATATTCAGCAGGTCGCCATACCGGCTTTAAGGCATCGACTTATTCTGAACTTTGAAGCTGAATCTGAAGAGAAGCATGCGGATGACCTGCTGAGTCAAATCCTCGAACGGGTATCTTCCTGATGTCGGATCGCTATTTTCAAACCCTATCCGCCGATCTCACCGACGCTCAATTTTTTAAAACCCTCGACCGATTGCGATTATCCTATTTAAGGCGCAAACGTGGTTGGACGGGCGGAGAGCGGGTTGTACGCCGGGTGGGTGCATCCATCGAGTTCGCTGGTCACCGTTCGTACGATCCCGGAGATGATTTACGGTATCTGGACTGGCACCTCCTTGCCCGACTTGATGAACCATATATCAAAACCTATCAGGAACAGGAATACTATTACGTTCATATCATTCTGGATGCCAGCGCCTCCATGTTCGGTATGCGGGAAGGACGAAAATTTCAGGTGGCCAAGGATATGGCCTTCGCGTTAAGTTATTTGACGCTGATCAATGACGATCGATTGATGCTGGTCCGTATCCCGGATAGTACTGATCTCCCCTATCGTACAGCCAGTCGGGCATTTCTGTTGGGACGTCACCAGATGCCAGCCGTAAACCGGTTTATGTCCCATGTTCACGCGGATGGCCTTTCCAGTTTTGAAACGGGTTTAGCCCGGTATATTCATACTGATCGGCGACACCTTAATCGTGCTGTCCTGCTATCAGATTTCCAGCAACCTGTTGCTCAGATTACAAACCAACTTTCACAATTTCTATCGGCCAATTGCCAACTGACGATTATCCGGCTTATCGATCCGGAAGAACGAACTTTTGAACCGGATCGCATGCAGGTTCGGGTTAAGGATCTGGAAAACGGAGAAGAGCGCCTTTTAACGCTTGATGAAAATAATAAGAAGCAATATGAGCAGTTATTCAATGAACATCGTGCGGCTCTGATGGCTTTTTGCACCCATCATGGCATTTCATATATTGAGTGTGATACGTCTCAAAAATGGTATGACCCTTCATATGAAGATGCCTTACTTCATCAGTTAATACAGAACCATATATTCCAGGCATAGTAAATTATGACCTTCGCCAATCCATGGGCATTTCTGCTCCTACCGGCCATTATACCGCTCATCCTATTGTACCTATTCAAAGAGGTTGAGCGAAAAATGGCCGTGCCCAGCCTCTTATTCTGGAAATCCTTAGAAAACCGTCCTTCTGCTTCAAAATCAACACGTATGCAACGATTCATAACAGAACCCCTTTTCTGGCTGCAATTGCTTGTCCTACTATTTATTATTGGGACGTTGGCAGAGCCTCTTATTCAAAAAAGTGTTCGAAAGGTTGTGTTGATCCTGGATATTTCTGCAAGCATGCAGACCAGAGAAGCCGGTGGTAACCGATTGACATTAGCCAAAGCAGAAGCACATCGAATAATCAACAATCTGGAAGAGACCGACCAGGTCGCGATTATTACCAGCGCCATCCAACCTGAACGAGTTCTTGATTTTACAGTAAATAAAGACCTGACCAGGAATAAAATAGCGGGCATAGAGGCTGAAGACACCCCAACAAGATTACACGAAGCATTGACATTGGCTACCACAATGGCCGATGCGGATAAGGTGCTTGATGTGATTATAATATCCGATCAGCCAGAAGAGCGTCCGGGGCGTCTGCCCGACCAGACATCGATTAACCTTCATGCCATTACGGTCGGACAAACGGATGTCAATGTAGGTTTTGTGGCGTTTCACCCCGGGTCGGCTGTTTTCGGCCCGGGTGTTGCCGGAGATCTGATCTTACGTAATTATCAATCCAAACCAAGTCTCGGACGACTGCATATGATACAGGACAACCAATCTATTTTAAATGAGCCTATGGAACTACCGCCCGGTGGATCCGTCCCGATCATCATAGAAGATCTCGACTCTCGGGCTCCCGTAGAAATTATATTTGAAACCAACGATAGTCTTGCTTTAGATAACCGGGCTTATTTTCTACCTGTTTCAAATCAGAATAAGACCTTACAGGTTTTTACAGACACCCCGGCCCTTGTTTTACTCTTAAACCAACTTGAAGATTTTCAAGTATCTGTTCTTCCTCTGTCAGGACACGCTGACGCCGATCAATCCCATGACGTCTATATCTACGATGGTGTGGTTCCCGACTCCTACCCCGATGGTGGCGTTATTGTATTTGCACCTACTGATCCGGGTCAACCCTTAACCGATATAGAGATATATGACTGGTCACCTGATCACCCCATTTTACGAGATGTGGTTCTGGAGCGGATCTCCCTGTCCGGGGCGGCCTTAATCACCCAACCACCGCCGTGGGCAACGGTCATAGCCCAGACCCAAGAACACCCCCTTATCCTGGCGGGTGACCCGGCGTCTTCACGACGCGTCATTTTTGCCCCAGATCTTATTCGACAAATAGAGAGTCCCACGGCCTTATTGCTTTTTTTAAAAACATTAGCGTGGGTAAATCCAGGAACCAGATCAGACAGACGACAATTAAAAACAGGCGACCCATTTGTTCAGCGTGCGATATCTGATACCGGAAAAATTACAATTCTGTCTCCCTCTGGTATACCGCTACCGATCATGTATCAGAACGAAAGTTTGCATAGGTCTCATACGAATAAATCCGGTATTTATACCGTGCAATCTGAACTTGGCGACCGGTACTTTGCAGCCAATCTATTTAATGAGATAGAGTCTGATATTCGTCCCCCCCGTGGTCGCCAAAATGAGGGACTGAATGTCGACCTGAATTCCCAAGCCGTTATAGATACTGCCTATTGGAGATGGACACTTTGGGCCGCTATGGGGGGTGTCCTGATATGTTGGTTCTACCAAGCCCGGCGGCAACGCCCATGACCTTTGAATCCACTTTTCCCTGGCTCTGGGCACTTCTGTTTGCAGGTTTTCTGATCTTAAACTTTCGGCAGCGCAGAGCGAATATCTCCCCTCTTCGCCTATATGGATCGTTCGCCTTCCGTTCCCTGGTGGGCTTAAGTCTATTATTGGCCTATGCTAACCCTGTGCATACCTTCACCCGCTTAGGACAACAATGCATCCTGTTTTTGGTAGATCAATCGGCCAGTATCAGCGAAGCCGGTCATCGCAGAGCGTTCGATTTTATACGGACTCTAAATAGCCTTAAAAGAGCAGATGACACGGCTGGATTGATAGCATTTGCCGGAGAGACAGAAGTCAGCATACCCCCAACATCTGATTTCGAAATGCGTCGCCCCGCGACCTTGGCCCAAGCCGATGTTACCGATATTACCGGCGCAATTGAATCAGGGCTCCGTACATTTCCATCTGAAAGCATTCGAACCATCGTTTTATTTTCAGACGGCAACGAAAACGTACGGGATGCACGGGCCTTGATCGAAACCGCTCGGCAGCAGAAAGTACGAATACACACGGTACCCTTAGAGCGCCACACCGGTCTCGCCTGGGGCATCGAAAAACTTTTCATTCCGTCACAGGTTAATGTCGGTGAACGATTTCGGGTAAGAGCTTTGATGACCAACCAGAGTAATCAGCCAGTGCAGGCGACTCTAATCATGAGAAAAGACGGCCAACCAATCAAAAGAGAAACCGGCGTGTTACTCCCCCCCGGCGCAACACCGGTGACTATGGATTATAAACTCGATGTGCCGGGCGTTCATGCATTCGATCTGCAGGTGATATACGAAACAGGGGTTGTCTCTCATGCACCGCCTGCGTTTATAGACGCGGCAGGCATGCCTCACGTGCTTATAGTCAGCCCCGAACGTACCGGTCGTTTTTTCGGACAAGTCATTCAAAATCGATCCTTTTTAATCGACGAACAGACCGATCTTCCTGACGGGTTAGAACAATTCCTGGACTATGATTGTATCATCCTGAATGATGTACCCCGGACAGATTTATCTGATGCCGCACTCCAGGCCTTACAAACCTATGTTCAGGATTTTGGTGGGGGTCTGGTCACGATTGGTGGCGGAACGGAAAACAGCCTGGAAGCATTTGCAGGCACACGGTTGGAAGATCTCATGCCCGTTGAATTAGCTCAGCGTCATTCTATAAATAAAAAACGTCGGGATTTTGCTTTGATGTTGTTGATTGATCGATCTGGCAGCATGGACGGAGAAAAGATCGAGATGGCCAAGGCCGCTGCCATCAATGCCATAAAGGGCCTTGAACCAGGGGATTCTATTGGCATTATCGCCTTTGATGATCAAGCACATACGCTGGTCGATTTAACGGTACTCGAAGCCGATAAAACACCGATTCTGGATACGGTTCGTCGACTGACTACCGGGGGGGGAACTGATGCCCGCCATGCCCTTGTGGAGGCCTTTCGGATCTTTTCATCAAAAAAAATCAATATTCGCAAACACCTGATACTCATGACAGACGGGATTACAACACAACGCCAATTACTGGATATTACCCGGCGCGTTGCAGAGAAGGATGTGACAATTTCTACGATCGCGATTGGAGAAGATGCGAATATTCCTATCCTGGAACAAATACGTCAAATTGGTCAGGGCGCTTTTCATCTGGTGACCAACGTCTCCCAATTGCCTCGTATCGTCGTGGGCGATATGGGAGAACAGGTCAAGGAGGCCGATGATATCGAGGAGAAATTTATCCCCGAATTTTTTCATCCAAGCCCTATTTTGACCGGTATAAAACAGGATGATATCCCATCATTGAAAGGGTATGTTGCCTCTACCTTGAAAATAGCAGCTACCAAACCCCTAATGACAAATTTTAAAAACACTGAAGATCCTATTTTAGCCCATTGGTACTATGGACTGGGGCGCAGTACGGCAATGATGACCGGGGTAACAAGCGCGTGGTCTGACGAATGGATTCGCTGGAAAAATTTTGGTAAGTTATGGGAACAAATTATCCGTTGGACCATGAGAACACGTGCTGAGGATGCCCCTTACTTTTCCATCTATCACGATGGCAATCGGCTACATATCCAGGTGGAATGGGGCCAGAATCAGCAAGCCACCTCGTCAATCAAAGGGACGTTGCGATTACCAGATGAGCAATTGATCTCTTCGACCTTTAACAGGATTAATAATACAACCTTTGAAGGCACTTTCGCCGTATCAGATTCTGGTATGGCCCAATTGGTATTATTCGAAGAAGGTCGCGATGATCGTTCTATGTGGTTTGGCCGGGTTTACCTTCCTGCCTTACCAGCAGTAGAGAGGCCATCGGAAGAACTGGATGGCCGATCGGCTGATTATCGCTTATTACAGGATTTATCACGTGCGACGAATGGCCTTTTCGATCCCCTGCCACGAGAGGTGATACAAGCACCCGAATCAACCACTCAGTCCACCAGTTACCGGAATCCCCTTCTGATCCTGGCTATGATCTTATTTTTATCAGACGTCGCATTACAACGCTTAACCCTGTCACGTGAAGTTATGGCGCAACAAATACGGTTGAATAAAAACAAACTGATGATATACTTGAAAAAACGTTATGTCCGCTAATCATTCCGCCTGAGGTTTTACCCCATGTCCATCTTGCCATGGTTAATACAACGACTTGCAGATAGATACCATGCTAAGGCCGGAAATCTACAAGCATACAAGGCCAGATATTCAGATGCGATAGACACCATCCTGACGATGGTTGAAGCGGGCAAAAAACCTGAATTGAAAGTGTTGAAAAATCTGCAACCTGTATTGTTCGACAAACCAGATTGGATTGACCGGGACCTGGTCTCCACGCGTACAGCTCATCCCTTTCAGGCCGACCTCCGTCCGTTCGTCGCTACGCTAAAGGAGACGCGTGACAAAGGCATTTGGCAGGGATTTACCGTTTTTCAGACTGTCCAACCTACACAGTGGTCACGTTTGGCCAAGCGGACCCACCAGCTCATCCTACAAAAATTTACGTTGCCGTCTCAGCAGGTGGAGGCGCCTGCCATCGGACCTATTTCGATATACGGATTGATAAGTCTAAATAATATTCTTTGTCTATATGCCCGTCTTCTTTCATCCCGGATATCGAGCATACCCATTGTAGGTCCACGGATGGTCCGATATGATGTACAGAACAAAGCCTTGGAGCATGCGATTCAAACCATATTTGTCCGTATGGCCAACCAACCCTATACCATCGGAGACCTTTTCTTTCTTGAAAGTTTGGTCCCCTTTATTGCCGAGTTTCAAGATGACCATCTGGCAATCCCCAACCTTCGACGATTAGTTCATTTGAGTCCCTGGACCATATTAAGTCGTATTGAGGACGATGATATCTGGCGTACGCTTACACCCGACGACCTGGCCGGTATCTCGAGGATTTTCTCCATGGATGACCTGGGTCTTCCTGTTTTCGGTGCGCTCATGCAACGCTGGGTCGATGTGCTGGTTCTTGCTGGTGAAGATAGACGGGGCTTGATCTTTGAACGAATAAACGGAATAATGAAGCATCTTCTCGATATCTCCAGCAACCAATTCATCGAAGACGACCGGACAAAAAGGAACAACAATATCCGGTGTATTCTGATATTTATCCGGTTTTTGATGCGTTCCTGGCCTGATGACCAAACTAAAAACGAAGCCTTCGGATTGACTGAAAAGAAAGAAGAGAAAAAATCTGACTTCTGGCGCACGGGATTCTTGCAGATCACTTTCTGGCTGGATGAAGCCCGTAAGGATCTGGATGAGGTAATCTGGCGCCCCTGGTTTCCATTATCCGAAGAAAAAATGCTCATCCGTTGTATGATCCTGACGAACAGCAAGGCACGAGATATAAGATGAAATTGGTGAGATGGCCCAGGCTATGAACCTGTGACCATTCTCCTTCATCAATAAACTTCTGGAGATCCGCCTGATGTATTCAACCGAAGTGACCGAGGCCGTATCACGCATAAAAGACTTACGTGAATATCTGAAACAGCACGTGTTTGTGGGCAAGGATGAAATTATTGATTTACTTTTTATCAGCCTTGTTGCCCGCGAGCCCCTCCTTCTGGTCGGTCCGCCCGGAACCGCGAAGAGCGACCTGATCGTAGCTCTTTGTCAAGGACTTGGACTCAGGAGTTATGATGAACAAAATGCGGAAGAGGTCCAATCGAGGGATTATTTTGAATACCTATTAACGCAGTATACCGAACCTAATGAGATATTCGGACCTGTGGATATAAAGGGCCTTCAAGAGCTTGGCGATTTTCGTCGTAAAGGCGTTGGGATGCTGCAAAATGTGTATCTCGCTTTTCTGGATGAAGTATTTAAGGCCAATAGCGCGATCCTGAATGCGCTCCTTACGATTATGAATGAAAGAAGATATTACGAGGCGGGCCGATATACCCCGATCAAACTCATTACTCTGTTCGGGGCCACGAACAGGGTGCCGTCTTCATCAGATCTTGATGCCTTATATGACCGCTTTACCTTGCGGGTAGAAAGCCTGAATGTCCGGCCTAATGACCAGCCTGCCCTCCTGGACAGAGCCTGGGAACTGGAGGTGAAAAAATCGAGGGGAGATCACTATCTTGAGGCCAAGACCGGCTTAGATGATATTCGCACGCTGAACACTGCCCTCATTAATCAATACGAAGGCAGTTTAACAGATTCGTTGCCCTTTATGGATATATTTCTAAGGAAAATTCGAGCTATACGAGACGATCAACTTTGCCGGATCAATGACCGAAAAATGATTAAAATCGTGAAGCTCATGCTCGCCCATGCCCTGCTCGAAGGCCGTCCCGCTGCCCATGAAGATATGTTTCTTCTCGATTACATCTGGGATGACCCTGAGAATTTGAACCAGAGAGAACGACTCCATGAAATCGCGTACCGGTAATATAATATGACAACGATCCGCATACGTAATCCATCTGAGTTACAACAGTATATCGATGCTGGATTAGTGTATAGTGCCCTTAAGCCAGACTTAAAACAATCCATGTATACCCGGGCGATCCATGCCTGGTACATCTCACTTTTAAAAGATGGCTTTACGGCACTCCCTTTCGGGCTGGTACTTGATCTTGGCGTGCGCACACTGCAACAGGGTCAAATATTTGATATTTCCCCTGCCATGGCACCGAACAAACGTATTTTTTCTCGATATACTCAAGCGCTTGATGTTTGTTATCGGGACACGACTTTGCGGGATATAATGTCGGATATTACGCTTCACAGGCAGAATGCGGGTGTTGTGCTTTTACTAAAACAATTATTGGGCCCTATCCTCTCGAATGCACCAGTGATGGCGGTCATAGAACCGTCCGTTTTACCCGATTATACCCTTTTGAATCAAACCTCATCCAGGAAAGAGTTTATAGAGGCCGTAGAACAGATGATTCATCATTTTTCCGAATACATCCTACAACGAACAGAATTTAACGCTTCCAGGGGCGAGCTTCTTGTCTCTGTAGATCGCCGGCTCATACAGGCGGTAACCAGGCAGGAAACGGCCATGACCTACCCCGACCTGGAGCTGATCGAGCGGTGTATGGCCATGGATGACCTTCCCCCAATGAAATCCACGGAGTCAAGCAGTATCATGCGGTCCCTGCATACGATCCGCCTCGAACAACCCTTCAGTAGACATGCCAAACCGGACGGTGGATTTATTGGTATACGAAATAACGGCGGTCTCGAGGATTTATCCAACCCGGTGATCTCAGAATGGGCCAATCCTTCCGCTTTACTCTGGGATAAACTAACCAATCGTAACCTACTCATCTATGAGCGGGCAGCCCGAACGTTGTCTGTTAATCATATGGTAATCCATATGATGATGTTTGACAGCGCCGATATTATGGCTAAACCTTCCGATTCGGATCGTATCCCCCTTCAGGACATTAAATTTTTGCTGGCGGCAGTAGCTAGGGACGTGGCTTTATATGCCTCGCAAATACGATCCGTTGACGTTCAATTAAATATTCAGGTGGTCACCTCATCTCATTCGATGTTTGATGTCAGACATGTTTCGTTGACCGGCTTGACGAAAGATATGGTTAAACGACGTCAACATTTTTTACTTGATGAACGGGACGTTTTTCCCTGGTTTTTTTCGACTAATCTGCAAGACACTTCATCCTGGGTATATCAGGACCAAGAGGATGATTTTACCGGAATCGACCTCATCGAAGATATGCTTCCCGAACGGGATATCCATCTTGCGGATCATATTGATGGCTTTGAAAATGCCCATTGTTTTGTTTTTTGTACAGCAGCACAGTTTACCTCCTGGCGCACGGCTATTGTTGACCATACCCGATCCTTACTTGACCTGGATCCATCCGGGCTGGATAGCCTGGTTTTCGTTTATCCAGCCGATGACGTGGCAAACCACGAGGACGGATGGCGACTGGAATTGGTTCATGAACTCCATCGTAATACAGATCCCAGCCTGGACGACAGCGCGTCCGGTACATCCATGACTTCAAGCCAGATACGTGATATGATCCGATATCATTTTTTAGCCCGTCTCTTAGGTAATCAACGCGTTAGCGAATCAAGACCTCCTGGTCATTTTGTATAATCGTAATATCGATAATCTGTAGCTGCATCCAATACGACCTATGCCCCTCATTCGATTTGATTCACACGAAATTGCAGCTGAATCCGCTACTGCGGCCACGCAATTTATCCGCTTTCTAAAAGCGCATCCTGCCCACCCGAGTCTGATCACGGAGGTTATTCAACCTACTAACCGGGTCCGTGCAGACCGATCTATTTATGTGATGATCAGGGCATTAAAACCCACAGAATTATTTATACCAGAGGGTAGTCATGAGAGTCCGATTGATGTGTTGCAACACGTATTACAAGTATATAACGGCATGGTCACAGATGCCACAGAGTTGGTAGATCAAGACCAATGGATTCGTGGTGGGTTAGATACTTTTATTGAAAGTATTGCCTTAGAACCCGTTGAGGAACTGCCCCCAACCGAGGATCTTATGATGATGGTACAAGCAGATCATGAGACCGTCGAAGACACCATTAATTTCGCCTTACACTTTACCACAGGCATGGTCCAATCACTCCAGATACTAAGATGTGAGATTGGTTCAGATGACACGCCGGTTTCATTCCTGCATATCTGTGGGCTTACATCCACCTATCCCATCCACCACTGGCTATCAGCCAAACACCATCGTGTATTCTACAGATTGAAGTCGGATATCGGTCTCTATATCCAGGCGGGATATAGATATCCATTTCAGGAGGTTGTAGATTTACATCCTCGATTTACCCTTGAGGAAAATCAGAATAAATTGTCCCTGGTATCACAAGACCAACAACTCGGTAGTCTTTGGTATCATATAGATGATGAACATGAATTTTTACCCATTTCAAAGGTCGGAGATATTCACCTTGTCGGCAGAAACGAACCAGTCAGGCTTTCACCGGCAAAGCATCCATCAATTGATCAAGTATTCCAGATTCCGCTTTCACTACACCCGTCAGCAGGGTCAGGCGGATCTGACGTGGAAAGGACGCCATCACAGGGCGGTCTTTTCCAGGGGCAGCGGATAAAGGATCGCATTCGCACCCTGGAGATACAACGCTCGCGGATTGAGCGAGAACTCACCCACCTGAAAGAGCTCGAACAATCTCATTATCTCTGCCTTTTCTCCCAGCAGGCAGTAGATGGGATCTGCCAGTTTGTCACCGATTATCCCCTTTCCCGCATTCGTCATTTTCTATATATATCCTGCCGTTGGGAAAAGGACGGCGAGCATTATCATCTACTAATTTCCAAAGAAGGCGCCAGTCGCGCAGATTTACCCGGAGAAATCAGTCAGCAAGGCGAGGTGTTTTATCGTGATCCCAATTGGCATGCCCTAGGCGTGGACGTCTACCTTCCCGATCAATATACCCTACGCCCATTGGTTGGATTTGATAATTCAATCGCATTGCTGAGGGCTTTTGAATCGACCTTGCCACCGGAAGAGCTGGTGGGTAAGATATTTGTACTCAGGCCCGAAGATGGGGGCCGGAACATAGAAAAACTGATGATCCCAGCGGATGAAGCAGTTGAACTTACCACGTCTATTCAATATATCAATACTCATCTGCGGTCAAAGCAATTGGCTTCGCTGATCACAACCTCCATCACTTCACAACTCGATCAATATGAGCAACAGTATGAGGCCGCCGTTAAAAAGCTGACAGATACGCAGCAAATAATGCAAAAACAATTTACCTTATTTATAGAAGGCCTCGATGGAGATTTGCATGATGCCCTCCATGATCTGGACTATAGACAAGAAGAATTAGACGAATACAGGACCGCCAGACAAGCCATGATGGTTTATTGTCAATCGGTTAGAAATCTTGTGCAACAGCCGGATAATAATTTGTTTGTGTTTCTGCGAAAAGAAACGGAGCTTAACCGGAGGCTCACCGATCAACTTAAGAATATCGACTATAGATACCAGATTCAGTTCGAGTCGTATGAACATCAAATCAAGCAGATCATTGAACGGAATCATGAAGCCCTGACTACAAAACTTACGGACTTACTCGATAAAATTGACCGTGAACGCAGAGCATTACAGGAACAGACAGATACGTTGCGAAAAGAGTTAGAGAGATATAATCAGATGCCCACCGATATTCAACGACATTTAGATAATATCACCCATATGAATACCACGCTGCGAAGTTATCTGGGCGAGACCAAAGACTTAATGAGATAAGACCTGATGAGATCTTGCTCAATCCTATGGAAATAATCCTCATGCCAGAAATAAAATATCCATCCGGCTTTTTAAAAAAGGGCGTACATCGCCTTCTACAAAACTCAGCCCCCGAATGGGCGCGGTTGAAAAAAACCGTTGCCGATATCACGGATAGGATTCCCACCGATGTTGATCCAAAGGCTCATTTAAAAAGACAGAAACCGCTCATATCTCGAAAGATGAGCCGGCGGGTGCAGCGTCTCAGGCAGGGATACCGCAGAACATATCAGCAAAATCATAAAGCCATTTACCAAGACTGGCGTGGTCTGTTCATCAATCGCCGAACGATGCTGGATTCCTTACAGAAGACGCGAAGGCACATATGGACCCAGGAGATCACATCGTTCAAGACCATGCAAATCTTGCTGAGTAAATTAACCAAACAGCTGTTAGCCCTGAGAAAACAAATACGCGGTTAGCAGATCCCTGACAATCGATCGGCTACATGTCGATTCAGGATAGTTTATGTCTTCTACTTTTCGCACACGAATGCAAAAAAGTTTGCTGACAGGGATGATCCTGTCATTGCTCATCGCCCCACCTGTATTAATTCCTGCCCTGCGCATCTTTTACGCACCGATTTATGACCAATTTATCCTACCGCTCGTCGGCTACACCTGGCATCTCTATTATCCATATTCGGCCTTGTTCCTTCTTCCCCTGGTGGTCTTTACGATAGGACTCTGGATCGCATGGCTTTTTCAATTCCGCATGATCCATACCGCTCAGTTATCACTTACCAGGGGGTATCTTCATATCCAGCCAGATGCTCGAGCGTACCAGTTTTTCAAACGGTCGCAATTATTCTGGATCGCTGCTGTAAACAGAATAAAAGAACCTTTACGATATTGGTTTCCCTTCTCCGTCATACCTCATCAATATGGCCTTTCAACCGTCTCGGTCTATTTATCAACCGTATATCAGGTTGTTTTACAGGATTGGACCAAAGGCTATTTATTGGCCACGAATAGCCCGTCAAGGGATCTTAATTTGAAAAGAATAAATAAGGCACATCGAGGACTTGCCCACATCTATGTCCCTTCCTTTACCTACATGGATCAGATTAGCCTGCCCAATCTTGTTCAAGCCATGACTTACCTGGACAATGCCCAGATCTGTGGGGTAAAAAATTGGTCGCGAATCCAGCAGATATTTCGAACGTATATACTTAGAACCGCACACTTCGATGTGGATAATCTGACCGTTCACCAAATGGTGGTCTGGTTGCAAAGCACGTCTGAGATTGATCGGACGATCATACTGCGGATTTTCATCAATCTCTGGTTTGAAACCAGATCACCAACGATAGCCCGTCTTGTCATAGGACAGATGAGCAATTTCCTGAACCAGGTAGATCAGATCATTGAATCACGACTTAATAACGTAGTAAGAGAGGTTGCGGATGAAAACCCACTACCAGATATTTCAATTCGGTCGTTTTCAGCCCGTTATATCCATTTTATAGAAATTAGTCAAGGAGCTGCAGCAGCCATTCATCTCCGTGATGTGCTATCGAATTTAGGATCAAGCGTAAGTTATTTAGTAACGGCTGAGAAAAATGCTGCATCGGCCTCAGCATCGGAGGATGTACTATACCGGTTGGTTCATAATTTTTCAGGGTTGATACCTGATGCAGCGGGTATCCAGCAAGCTACTTCGTGGCAAAGCAGGTATCAGCACTTACATGTCTTTCGTGAGGCCGCTGATGAGGCTATGTGGACAGCTCTGTATCACACAGGCCAACCTGAAACTTTCGAGCAAATGTATAACACCGAAACCGAGACGACCCCGTAATCTTCTCAATAATACCCGAAGAATGGCGTTGGTGGGAGGGACCGGATACCGATCCTACTTTCCATTTTCTCCTGTGTTTATATTGAGGCGAACAGCGCAAGACCATACCAAAATAAAAAACCATGTCAGATTCATTTCGTGAACAATTGATCCATCAACTGAAAGAACGCCGGCAGACCCCGGTTCATGAACATCGTCGATCGATAATGTTCATGAAATCCCTTCGTGAAAAAGGCCTTTTCTGGTTATCAACCCTCGGCGTCATTTTCATCACCGTCCTTGTGATGACCGGGTTATCCTACCTTATCATGCGCCGTGCCGGCCTATTAACCTCACCACCTGTGGTTCGCCTGGACGATCAGCGTTGGGGCACACAATATCGGGCACAGGCCTCTCCTATTACCACCGTAATGAGCAATGAATCACACGTCTATATTGGTACCGCAGGCAATGGACTCCATGCCTTTGATAAGGCTACCACGTTGTGGCAAACCTATAGATCAGCGGAGGATGCGAGCCTCCTGGCACATGATCGTATTCGCTGGTTGAAACAGGACGATGTCCGGTCCGATGGGATCTGGACCTTGACACAAAGTGGTGGCCTCAGTGGAACGTCTGATGCAGGTGGATCCTCATGGGAGACCTTCTTCGGTGCCATACCCTTCAGAGGGTTAGCGAATGACACCCTGACCTCGGCTGCCCGGAATGACCGATTTATGGCCGTAGGCACGAAAAATAATGGCCTCGGTGTCTATGATCTACGACACCGAACCTGGCTTGGGCTTGACAAGAACCTATCGAAAAACAGCAGGATATATGCAGTTCGAAACGGACTGGAACCCGGTGTATTCTGGGCTGGAACATCTGAGGGCGTGGTACATCTTAATGAGCGTCGCATTGCACAACACTATCAACCAGATTCTACAACGTCTACGATTATCGACCTCGAAGTGAATAATCAGGGAGTATGGTATCTTGGGGATAAAGGAAGGACCGTCGGCCATATTGACCCTTCCGACCAGCAGCACATCCTGGCGTCAGCCACATCAATGCCGTTTGACCCAACAGACATGACCCAGGTGGCTCAACATGAAAATACATTGTGGGTGGGTACAAACCAAGATGGGGTTCATACCTATGACTTGACGACAAGGAAATGGAAATCTCTTTCGTTTTCGGGACCCGATTCAACCTCGTTACGCCAGGTCACCTCTCTCGCCTATAATCCATTGGCGAACGAGTTGTTAATTAGTGGGGACACCGGTCTCTATATCATCGATCAGAAGAATACCTCGGAGGACGCGCCGCCTGATACCCTGCATTTCCCAGAATACCAGGCCATTACTTCCGTACAGGCTCAGGATCTCAATACATATTTTTTAACCCGGGATGGAAAAATCGGTCTCCGTCGGGGCAATAAGACCAAACAAGAGGGGACCTGGTGGGAAAAAATTCTCACCCGCACCGGGGCAGACAGCTCAAATCTTGCTACACTGGTCGATATATCCATGGTTCGTATAGATCCTGATGACATCAGTGCGGCCTGTCAATCTGACGAGTATCTTTATTTTGGTACCATCCATGGAGATATTGTCTGGTACCATAAACCGACGCATGCCTGGTCTACATTGCAAATGCCTCTTCCCTTTGGTGTGGATGACCTGATTTTTAATCCCTATACTAAATCGGTCGTGGCCATATCGGGCCGAGCCCTGTATCGATCGCCTCCAAGCCTTGATATTTTCATCCTCTATTATCGTATTGGTGCGGACGAAGTGAAGGTCGTCCCTATATCGAACGGGTATCTATTGTATACGGGTGATCATAGTATTACGATATTCGATGAAACAACAAACCGCCGAGACGCTATTTTTCTGAGTAATGAAGCGCCTGAGCCTGATTTTAAACCGGTGTCCGTAGAGAAAATTGGGGCACAAATCTATTTTGTGACAAATACGGGTGGCGTTTTGGTCTATGACACCTTACGCCATCAGTGGCACCGACCGCCGGATATCCCACATAAAGATGTGGTCGATTTACGCGGTACGGGGTATCGGGCCATTTATCAAACGAGTAAACAGGCGCTCTATGTGCCCGGCAGTTCCCCCATACTTGGCGGCGGTGATTCCGGATTTTCAGATGAGGACATTCGGCATGCTACAGCCGATCATCGTTACGTTTGGGTTGCGAGTGACCGACAGATCAGTCGATATACACAGCTGAATCATACCTGGGAGGCCAGCAAGGAAATATCGCTGGGAGATCTCGGGGCCCCATCACACATGATGCCGGTCGACGGTAAGGTCGCCTACCGGACAGGTTCACGTTCTGCCACTGGCGATCTCTGGCTTGCTGGCCGTCGCATCGACCGGAACGTAGCAGATGTCGTCTCTTCCCGTAGCACCCTTTGGTACACCAAACAGCAAGGCATATACAGTTGGAGTGCCCGTTCTGGTCGCCCGTCACAGGTGATGAGTTACCAGGGCATAGACCGCCTGGCGAATGAACGATTGACCTCTGGTACAGATACGTCTACGAGGCTTTGGCTGGGTACCAACCGTCGTCTCTTGAGCTACGACTTAAGTGATCGGAAATGGCACCGTTATGCTTTACCAGGGGAAGAGATTACCCAATTATATACAGATAATCAGACCTTATATGCGTCTACCAGGGACGCTCTACATATCCTTACGCCGGAAACGAACGCCTGGCACCGACTTTCATCCACGAGGGGGCGCGTAACTGATCTGGCATTTTCAGCTGCAGGTTTTTCCATCCTGTATGATGACCAGTCCATCGAGCAAATATCTATAACCGGACGGACGCAAACGAATGTAAACTTTCGTTTAAAACCCAACACCTCACCGATCCCGATTAATCTGTCAAATATACTTGCCGCTTCTCAAAACTCGTCATTTTTAAGTTTTGTCTCTGATGGTTATTTACATCGCTATCATACGCTCGATCATACCTGGCAGCGACCAGTACCCATTGCTGACCGGCGTGTACTCAAAGCTGTGCTAAACGAAAACCGGCTCGTTGCCCTTTTAGATGACGGACGAATCTTTACCGCTGACGTGGCGGACCCACTTTCTTCTCTTGTTGAATGGGCAGAACCGGATGAAACATCCATCCTTGCCTTAAACAATACAGAGGATATTGTTTGGATTGACACCCCGCTCTGGCACTGGGAACGCCGACAAGGTCAGTCAGAGATTATTGTGAAATCCAGGCAGGGTACGGACCAATCTCTTTCTACTTTGACGGGCAACCTTCTGACCCGGTTTCCATTCGATCAGGTTCAGAATATTGCCCATGATGGTAAAGATGTTTGGATGAGCACGGATATGGGTTTACTCCGATTTCCGCAAAGTAGTCACGGTCATATAGAAGCTTTGGAATGGTTTGAGCATAAATCTCTGAACCATATTGAATACATCCGTTTGGAAGATCAATCGTACCAACTGGTTGGCTGGTCGGTCCAGGATACAGAATCGACCTGGCTATTTAATCAAGACAGTCAGACCTGGCAGCAGGTTTCGAATACACAGCTCGGTTTGAACCCTCAAAATGAATCCCTTCTGATCGCTACGCCCTTATGGCAATGGCGACGCTTGGGTGATTCAATCCGTCCAACCTTCGTGGATCCGAATCTTCGAAATACAGATGTCTTCGCAGATGGGACTGATCAATGGCAATTCCGATTTGATCAGGTTCGGGACATCACCCTGATGGGACCAGACCTGGTGGGGATAGCGGATGGGTTACTGTGCGCCTATACCATTCGGGATTCGGCTCTCGCGGTATCTGCTATGCGTATAATTTCTGGTCCGGAGATCCCTGAAAAATCTCAGGTCCGTATAGAACAGGGGGCGGATGGTCATTTCATATCGATACAGCCATCAGAAGGGGACAGGCGCCTCTACCTGCTGCGAAGAGAAAAGACGGCTATTCACCTGGAACCATATCAGGGTGATACCAACCCATTTTCGGTCAAGATCCTTTTTGAAACGGACCTCTGGCGATGGGAACGTGAGGCTTCCTCAGGTCGGATAACAAAATATGTTAAAAATAAAGGGCGCTTATCTGAGATCAATATGAGCAATGGTCGTTTTGCCTTCGATGATATACGCAATTTCGCAATCTCCGGTGATCATATCTGGCTGGCTACACTAAATGGCATCGCCAGCTATCCTTTTTCAAGATCATCCATTCCATTAGCTGAATTGACCTACGAAACCAGTATAGCCGGTATCAATCAACCGGATATCTTGCGGATCAATATAAAGAACAATACCCTTTACTGCGAAATAGCAGGTGAGGGGCTCTTCTCCAGGCGTCTGACGGATCAACAATGGCAGCCCGCTTCTCCCGAAGAAGAACCCTGGATACGTCATCCGCTTGACTCCCCTTTCTGGACCTGGAACCATGATGTATCACAACATTCCGTTACCGGAATATATCGGGATGTTGATGGAAAAGAACATCCCATTACATGGCCGGATGGGTTGTTCACTTTTGACCAAACAACAGATTTCAACTGGTACCAGGATGCACTCTGGTTAACGACGAAGGCGGGCATCGTTTCATATCCCAAGTACCAGGGTTTTCTTGATATTGACAGCCTGAGAGTGTATTCGAATGATCTCCAGTCAGACGGTTTGATCACGGTCCCCTATGACCGCCCTGCTCAAAGCGGCATCTATACCAGAAATCAAAATCAAATCTCTCGATTTAATAGATCAATAAACACTTGGGAACCGGTACAACCTGACCCTGCACTGGATACGGGCTATTCTGCATGGACATATCTCCAGGATAGGTATGATTTTCAGATTCTGGTCGATTACGATGGGTTTTGGCGTGGTCGCAGACGAGCGGATAACGATGATCCTCGCCGACCCAATGTGATCTTGGAAACACGCGTCCAGGACACATGGGAAAAGGTGGTCATGACGGGTGGGCGATTTGACTTCGATGTCGTGACAGATTTTGTCATTACTGATACCACGTTGTGGCTGGCTACCGAGGCAGGGATATGCCAATATGATTTAAAATTCGACTGGTTGGATTTAAGACACATGCGGCCTCTGTGGGGAGATCAGTATAGCAATACTACGGACATTCGCCTCATGAAGAAAGATGAGGATGAACAGGTGTTTTTTCGACGGGGAAATAACAATAATGCAATCTACAGATTCAACTCGGATACACAAACCGCCCTTCGCGTGCCCTCGGTCGATAGCCCCTTTATATCAACCCCACTTATTGAAACACCATACTGGCGATGGGTTAGTCTTGAAAAATATCAAGGCAGTGTAGCCATTGGACAAACATTAAGATTGGATTTGAAATCGGCTTCCGGTGTCTGGGCACCAGTCCCGTTAACCAGCCAAAATTCATTTTTACCATTCGATGAAGCCTTAGACCTTATTCTCTATCAGGATGCGGTCTGGTTGGCCACACCTATGGGAATATGGCAGTATCCAACCGATAAACCGTTTACCATAGAACATGCCAAGCTGTTTTGGACGAACGGGCGCCTTGAAAAAGCGAGGCGATTAGCGATTCAGCCCGATGGGCGATTGTACGGGAGCGTGGGTGAAGGGCGAGCGACTCAAGTGTTTTTTCTGGACAATAGAGATCGCTGGCAGATGGTTAACTCCAGGCGCACCCTAGAGCAATTTCTTTTTGTTGAAGATCAGTGGTTCTGGTATGAACGAGATAAACAAGTAGAAATCAGGTATCAGGATGACCCAAACCGGCTACGGCCATTTTATAATAGGCAATTTGCAGATCATTATCTGATGGCCGTAACATCAGATCCGAAATTTCTCTGGGGGCTCACACCCGCGGGTATCTTCAAGTATTCCGGTTCAGCAGCGAGTGATTCGTTACGCCTCCAGCACTGGGTTACGGCCGAAAATTTTCAGGAAACACCAGAACACTTGAAACACTTATTACCGGATTTCGGCTCAGTTGACCATGGGGTGTATTCTATCATACGGGACGAAGACAAGCTATGGCTGCTTACAAAACAGGCCCTCTTATGTTATAATATATCCACCACCTCGCAGGACCTGCATTTCAAATCCTCAACGGATCTTACTGAAAATCAGGGCCCCATTATAGATGGGCATCTCTTTTATAATTTAAATCAAAGCCTGAATGTGAGTTTATTGACGTTTGGAAATTCAATCTCCAGGCAAAGAACATTTTCCATCGAACCACAAACGGGAGAGAAAACCCTCCTTCCACCTAGCCAACTTAGCGTGACTAACAAAGAAGCAGGATACAAACTACCGGAAGAAGATACGGTAATTACCGCAAGTGAGGACGAAGGGTATATATGGATAGCAACGCGAGACGCGGTATACCGGGTGGAAAAAACTGCTCTTGCGCGTTGAAAGTGGAAATTAAATACTTTGAACTTAGGTCAGGCGTTGAATAATGGGAAGGTTGGTTGAGGGATAGAAAACACCGCGTGGTATATTATCTTTTCCTGAAGATCATTGTAATCTCATTACCAGAGTCATTATGGAACACGTCAGCCATAAAGGTCCGAATCAAGAGCAAACCGCGACCACTTAATTTATCCAAATTTTCATTTTCCGTAGGATTTGCAACCGCATTCGGATTAAAACCCTCTCCTTCATCTCTGACAATGTAAATAGCTTCTGTGTGGGTCTGCTTGATCGTAATCTAGACCTTCCGATCCCGATAAGGCTTTTGATGACGACGTTTGGCGGCCAGATCCCAATAGGCTGAACTCTGTTGTTGACGTAAATCGGAACCTAGTCCAAGGTTGCCATGATACATCGCATTCATAATCGCCTCATAGAGTGCAACAGCCACGTGAACCCCTTCGTTTTCATCCCCAAGCCGCATATGAACCAGGTTCCGATGTATTTCGGCGGTTAGCGGTGGTATCAGTTCTGTTTCACTGCCCAACACATACCGGGTTTCGGTTTGTACGAGGCAGGATAAAACCTTTTGTTGCTGCTGCGTCGCTTGAGTAATCTCAAGCACCCCCGTGACGGTAGGAATCAAATCATTAAACAGATCACGTTTGGGCACATAGCTTGTGGCCCCTGTGCGTAAGGCCTTTACAACGGTATCTTCATTACCGTGGGCCGTAATGAGAATCACAGGCAAAGCAGGATAATCTTTCCGTATGACCTCTGTGAGGGCCAATCCATCCATCTCCGGCATAATCAAATCTGTCAAAACCAGATCAGGTGGTTCTCGACGGATCATATCAAGGGCTTTCCGGGCACTGGATGCTTGTATGATCTCTATTTCATTTTTTGATTGGAGTATAGACGCAACGAGTTCTCGATCCATAGCAGAATCATCAACGATGAGCACACGGGACATCTGACAACCTCATATGATACAGTTCAGGGACTGTCGGTTATTCTATATGGAAGGTGGAGCGGAAACACCGTGAAGTCAAGGAGGATCTGCAAGATAGACCATGGGCTCTTGGCTGGGCCTTTTCACCATATGAACATTATCATTTTTTCAAACCTCAAGTCTTTGTATGGTGAATCCATTCTGTTATTTCTCTTGCCTACGCAGGCACCTTTTTGTAGATTAAATGTGATCAGGCAAATCAAATTCTATGAATTACAACCCGACAGAATATTAGATGTTTATCTTTAAAATATTAAATATCCTCACCCTAAAACCAGGCCAGTCCCCCATTCAAGGAGCCATCATTTATGATCGGTGACGTCGGTATGAGCGAGCTACTGGTCATCTTTCTGATCGTGTTGATCTTATTTGGCGCAGATCGGATTCCGACATTGGCCAAGGGCCTTGGAAAAGGAATCAGGGAATTTAAACGCATCGTCAACAATGCCAACGATGAAATTCATCGGGCGATTGATATTGACGATACGGCGCCACCGAAGCGTACCCCCTCGAGACCAGAAAACCACAATGCATTCACAGATGTCGCCAATGATGAGATGCATCACGCCATAGACGTGGATGATGCCTTGCCGCCGAAGCAACCTTCGCCTTCTTCCGATAAAAAGGATCAGAAAAAGAAGACGGATGATACGGTATCGGGGTGACGATCTGAAATTTATTGATGTGGTCAAATATATCCGGGTTATGCATAATTCGCCCATCCCACTTTCCAATGACCCTGCTTCCATTTCATACAAGGCGCACATCTCGTTTTATTGTGCGCCTTTTTTCTATCATGCTGGCTGGCCTGTGCCTTTCCGGGTGTGGCATGAAACCCGCCCCTCGATATACACCAGGTTCGCAGGCACAATTCAGTGCGACCCACACGCGTATGATGAAGGTGCTTGAATCGTACATGGGCGTGCCCTATCTATATGGTGGGACCGGTCGTCAGGGGATAGATTGTTCTGGCCTGGTGATGGTGGCCTACCAGCGTGCCGCCGGCGTCCATTTGCCACACCGTGCGGCGAAGCTTCAGGAAATGGGCAACCGTATTTCTAGAAAAAAACTACGTTTTGGTGATCTGGTTTTCTTTAATACGGGTTCTCAAGAAGGTTTGCATACCGGTATTTTTATAGGCAATAACCGATTTGTTCATGCCAGCGTATCTCGAGGGGTCATGACCTCTGACCTGGATGAAAATTACTACAAAACCAAATACATCGGCGCCAGACGCTTGCTAAAAAGATAATTTATTATGCCCCTTATCTCATCTGATACGCTCCGTAAGGACGCCCGTCATATTTTCGATGCAGCCTTGTTGGCGGTTGACCCTGAGAAAGCTATTCATCGATATGTCAAGTGTACGAACCATACGCTTTCCGTTGATCAACAGACCTATGATCTGGAAACTTACAAGCACATCTATGTCGTCGGTACGGGTAAAGCAGGTGGTCTGATGGCCGTAGCGCTTGAATCGATTCTGGCCGATCACTTGACAGGGGGCGTCGTAAATGTCAAATATGACCATACTGCACCGCTGAAGCACATAAAATTGATAGAAGCTGCCCATCCACTTCCTGATGATGCGGGGGTCCAGGGGACGCGAAAGATGGTCCACCTTCTCGATTCTCTGGATGAGCATGACCTGGTGTTTTGTGTACTTTCGGGCGGTGGGTCGGCGTTAATGCCGTTACCCGTTTCAGGGGTGACCCTTGAGGAGAAACAAGCTGTAACCGGGCAACTCCTGGCGTGCGGAGCGACCATTAATGAAATCAATACCATACGCAAGCATATATCTCAGGTAAAAGGGGGGCAACTTGCCCGATTAGCATCACCCGCGACCATTGTCAGCCTGATTTTATCTGATGTCATCGGCGACCCACTCGATGTCATCGGGTCAGGCCCCACGGTGCCCGACCCTTCTACCTTTGCCGACTGTCGTTTGATACTTAAGCGGTACCACCTCGAGGACACCCTCCCTTCTTCTGTTGTCCAGCATCTCATAGAAGGCGAAAAGGGACAGGCCGCTGAGACCCCTAAACCCGAAGATGCCGTCTTTAACCGAGTACAAAATGTTCTGATTGCTACTGGCAGTCAGGCCCTGGAAGCGGCAAGAATAGAAGCCGAACGTCGGGGTTATCATCCCATGATTCTGTCCAGTTCGATCGACGGCGAGACCAGAGAAATAGCCAGAGTCTATGCGGCTATCGCCCGGGAAATACATACCAGCAGTCAGCCCGTTTCCCCCCCGGCCTGTATCATATCTGGGGGAGAGACCACAGTCACCCTTCTCGGAAAGGGCAAAGGCGGCCGTAATCAAGAGTTTGTTCTGGCAGCCGCCCCCGGCATCAAGGATCTGGATCAAACTGTGGTCTTCAGTGCGGGAACAGATGGGACAGATGGCCCTACAGATGCTGCCGGGGCTATTGCAGATGGCTTCACGATGGAACGGGCGGAGCAAGGCGGTCTCAATGCAGAAGCCTATCTGAATGACAATGATGCCTATCATTTTTTCCAAGCCCTGGATGACTTGATTATCACAGGACCTACCAACACCAATGTAATGGATTTGCGTCTGTTACTCGTCGGCCCACACGCGGTGTAAAGAACGGATAGATATTCCCCCTCCAATAGATAGGAAAGCAGGCCTATAATGACATCAGAACGCCCAACCCGTATAGTGATTTTATGTAACGAAAAAACTTATGACCAATATATTGGAGAGGCTGACCTGCACAGAATACATGATCTGGCGGAAGTAACCTGGGTCTCATGGGACGCTAAGTCGACAGACGATCGCGACCTGCCGGAATCTGAGCTGGCGGAACAAATCGGTTCGGCCAGCGGACTGATTCTGTCGGGCGGTGCACCACGCATTACAGACACCTTGATGGACCTGCTGCCGGATTTGTGCTTCATTGGAGATATGGATGGCGACCGTTTCGCTCAGAGAATTGATGTAGAAGCAGCCTGGGCACGTGAAATTCGTGTGGTGGACACCACAAACGGCACGTCTTATCCCGTCGCGGAATGGGCGCTGGGACTGATACTGATCTCCTTGCGAAATGCGGGGGCTCACTTTCGGAATATTCTGGCAGGAAAAACACAAAAAAGCTATGATGAGCCCGGCTATCTAAGAGGAGACCTGACCGGAAAACGGATCGGTTTTATTGGATGTGGCCATATAGGCCGTCGTTTAATAAAGTTTCTGGACCCGTTCGACGTCGATCTATACGTCCATGATCCATATCTTCCCCGTGAAATGGCTGACGCCCTTGGTTTTACTCTGACCTCGCTGGATAATGTGCTATCGCATGTGGATGTGATTGTCTGTCTCGCACCATTGACCCCGCGAACGAAAGGATTGATCGGTAAACGCGAACTGGATCTCATCCCTTCGAACGCGGTCTTTATCAATGTGTCCCGCGGTGCGATCGTCGATTCAGATGCGTTGATCAACCGCCTTAAACGTGGGGACATTATCGCTGGTCTTGACGTGTTCGATCCAGAACCTATTCCACCTGACAGCGAGATCATTCAGCTGCCCAATGTTTTTCTCAGTCCTCATATCGCAGGTGTAACCGCCCCGAGTTATCCCAAGATGTTCACCCTCATGGTCGACGAAATGATTCGTTTTTTAAATGGCCATGAACCCCACTACGAGCTCAACCCGCGGTCCATCGCAAACCGTCGTGGTACAGACCTTTAGGCCTTACTCGGTACGCCCTCATCAAGGGTCTGACTCCCATCAGCCCCCGCCGTACTTAGTGCCATCTTTCCGCCCCGTTTTCTCGTCCGTTCAACAACCATCCTATCGGAGTATATCTCACGATAAGCGCATAGCTTAACAGCCCAATCCCTAAGGTCCCCAGGGATGAGATCAGGAATTTGAGCCAGATACTCATCACCGGGTCGACAGGATATATTTGGATTAGAAACAAAACAGGGATATGAATGAGGTAGACCCAGTAGGAAGCATCAGCGATATATCGGAAGGCCGCATGACTGATATCCAGATATTTCTTACCGAGAACCAGAAACGCCAGGGATAGGAATACAGAGGCATGGGCTTCTATAACCACCAGTGTGATATGGATCAGACTGAAATCGTATGTGCCTGCCGATTCGGATGCGGACGCAATCGTTATCGTTGGCAACACCAAATAGAAGATCGTATATAACACGATCCCCGCACCGAGCATAGGTTTCCAATAGGGCGTGATGAGGTCCAGATAAGTTCTACGACTGAACAGAACCCAGCCAAAAAGAAAGAAGAAACCGTAAAACCCGGTCGACCATAATTGCGGATAAAATTGTTCCGGTGAGGGTAAGGGCACTGAGGTCACAAACAGACTGGGGACGAGAAGGAGTGGTAAAAAGAATAAATACCCAGCCTTTGAAAAAATCCGGTCCACATATTTGGAAACAAAGGACATCGAGAACCGATTAATGATCGCAGTAATAATATAAAAGTACATGAGTTGATATAAAAACCATAAATGCATGGTCGTCGGGGGCAGGGATTCTGCGTTGGGATCATTCATACTATCTGCAATGAGTTGGATGATCGGTGGCTTATCTACAATGACTTCCGCGGCGAGGACGAATAAAAGCAACATGGATATCACCAGGATGGGCCAGAATACGATAAATGGAGCGACAATGCGAACGAGTCTATTTTTCAGTAGACCAGCCGTCCCACGCTTTTGAAGCAATAAATTTGCAAAGAATCCTGCCACAATAAAGAACAGCGGCATACGAAACAGATGGGTAAACCAGGCGGAATAATCCATCACCCAACTGGTCTCCCGATCGGATATAATCCATACATCATGCAGCAATGGACCGTAAGCTATTGCTGCGTGGAAAAAAAGCCCCAGTAACATGGCCAGCGCCCGGACATTATCCATATAATAAATGCGTTCGTTATTGTAAGTCATGATTTGGTCTCCTGATGCGGCAACGTTTTTCAAGAGCTTAAGATTCACATCACACTTTGCCACTTACCCACTGTTCTCCAACTAACAGACAAAATCTTTCTTTCTCGATTGAAAATAAAAGGTGAGCCCGATGATGAGGCCGATGACCGCTACGTCAATGGCCAGTAACCAGAGGACCGTTGCGTTCCACACGGCAATGGGACCATCTACTGTACTTTCAATCGCCGGTATTTTAGAAATTACATACATATAGTAATTAAAAAATATATTGCACAGAACCATGGCAACGATGGTCCATCCCTGTGATTCACTGATGAGCGCGACGGAAAGCAGCAGGCAATAGGCAGCAAATATTTCTACAAGTATGATGGCAACAAAGGGGATATAACCATTTGGAATCTCATCAATTCCAGCAAAGACCATCATACACCCAATGACCAGGATAATCCAGGTTACGCTACATATAGATATTTACTATAGTTTTGAAGTCATTCATAAATGACAACTTCCCAAAGCAAGCTGATGGGCCACCGTATGCAAGATGTCCCACAAACCGGCTTTAGCTCGCTTGCGAAAACTACCGATATCAATCCACATCACCGTGCTGATCAACCTGTTGACATCCGGCCTACTCATATTTCAACGTTTCAACGGGATTCATACGGGCGATTTTCAAGGCGTGATAACCGACCGTGCCCCAGGCGATCAACAAACTGATGGTTCCGGCCACGACGAACGGGCCTACGCCAAGATCGAGACGATAGGCAAAGGATTGTAACCACCATCGGTCCATGATGAGATACGCCGTTGGAGCGGCGATACTAAAAGCAATCCCAACAAGCAGGGTGAAATTCTTGGACAACAAGACCAGAATATTAGGCAAGGACGCCCCCAATATTTTACGGATACCAATTTCCTTGGTTCGTTGTTCGGTCATAAATGAAGCCACGGCGAATAATCCCAATTAGGTTATTTATATCGAAAATCGGGCAAAGGCACCGAAGACCTGTTCCAACTGTCTTTCGTCGGCATATAAATTATCATAATCCTGATCCATAAAGGAATAGGTATAGGGAAAATCTGTGTAGATCTCCTCCCAGGTCTTTTCCAGAAACTGGAGGGTGCTGGAGATGTTTTCGCCACGGATCTTAATGGATGCATACCAAGTGGACCGGGCTGTGGCGATGGGAATATAGCCAGAGGCTCAATTTTTTATGGATCGATTTCAGGTGGAAATCTTTAACGACGCCAACCACCGTCCGTGCATTCTGATTCCGACCGAACTCAATGGTTTTACCCACCGGATCTGTCAACCCAAGCGTTTGTACGGCAGTCTCATTGATAATGATGGCCTTGCCAGGATCTGTCCCTAATTCTAAGGAAAAATTTCGACCGGCAGCGAGTTCGATCCCCGTGATGGGAAAATAATCATAATCTACACCCAGGGCCTCCAAACTCCGGTTATCTTCATCATCTGCGGCAGGCAAGTGAACGGTCGCGGTGTTGAACAGGTCACCAGGCATGCTCGAAGCACCCATCGCCGCGATGATATCCGGATGTTGGGTAATGGCCTGCTTGAAAGTTTCTTCATACCGTTGGGCCATAAAGATGTTGGCCATCGGCATGTTGATCACATGATCCTTATCGAATCCCAACTTCATGTTCCGGATATAGTCAAGCTGGTTATAGACCGTAATGGTCCCGACGATCATCACGATGGAGATGGCAAACTGAGAGACGACGAGGATCTTCCTGAGCACGGTATTCGTCGAACCGGCCTTTAATGCCCCTTCAAGACGACCGCTGGTCTGAAGGCGGATAGGAATAAAGCTGGATAACTGCCAGCCAAGATAACAACCATCAGCGCGATACCAAGTAAGCTGGATAAAACCGTCCAATCACTCAGATCCAGACTCAGTGTTTTTGCAGTCAGATCGTTGAACATGGGAATCAGGATGAAAACCAGCCCAATCGACAGAAATAAGGCAAGCAACGACAGGATGACCGACTCTCCTAGAAACTGTTGCATCAACTGACCTCGTTGGGCGCCGACCACTTTTCTCAGACCGACTTCCTGTGCTCTGTTTGCTGATCTGGCCGTGGCCAGATTCATAAAATTGATGCAGGCAATCAAGATAATGATCACCGCGAGCGCAGAAAAATATAGACATACCGGATATCCCCGTTGGTTTCAATCTCAGCTTCAAGATCGGAATATAAATGGATATCCGGGACCGGTTGTAAAAAGGGTTTAAGTTCTATACCCCGTGGTGCGAGTTGGTCACCCGGGTTTTTATCAATAAATGCTGGGAGCTTCTGTTCCAGCTCCTCCACCGGGAATCCCTCTTGCAAAAGAAGATAGGTATAAATAATCGGGGTCAGGCCATGATTGGCAAAAATCGGGGTATGTAGATTCCCGTACATGGCCAGCCCTGGCGGCGTATCGAGGGAAGAAAAGGAGACTATAATGTCAAAATGAAAATGGGAATTAGGGGGAGGATCTTCGATGATCCCAGTAACCGGGAGCATCAAAAAATCTTCCGCATTGATCACTTTGCCCATGGGATCTTCATCACAAAAATATTTATCTGCCGTCGTTTGGTTGATGCCACGGTAAAAGGGGCATTCAAGGCCGTTTGAGGATTTCCACGAACAAATGAATAGCTGAACAAATCAAAGGCCGTAGAATCTGCAAAGAAAAAACCCTTCTCCCAGAACGCCTTACCATCATACTTGAGTAACCATTTTTAATTAGGGGTTTTAAATCGCATCGCCTGAAGCACTTCGGGATATTCGCGAACAAGGGCTGGTCCCCACGGGGCCGGAGTCTGTGCGCTGCGCACCTGCTCACCGCCAACATGGACTTCATTTGCCAAACGATAAAGTTGTCCCGCATTCTCATGATACTGGTCGTAGCTTAGCTCATCCTGCACATACTGTAAAATTAGAATGCAACTCGCCATACCGGCCAATCCCATAATGTTGATGAGGGTATACCCCTTCTGTCTGATTAAATTTCGTAAGGCAATGGTCAGGTCACTTTTAAACATAACGACCTTCCAACGTGGTAGGGTGATTCTTAATATATGGGCGGGTATAACTTTCGACTCTACAAAAGAAAAAAAGTTGTGGAATTTTTGAAGGGCCTTACATATAGGACGACGCTGGTCGGAGAAATGTTATTGTTAAGTAACCCCATTTAAAAAAAGGACAACCGAATGATGACCCCGGAACAACGATATCTGTTTGATCTCAATGGTTACCTCCATTTGGAACAGGCGCTTAACCGAGAGGAATTGAGTGCAGCTCAGGCAGCAGCAGAACGGTATATACATGCACGTCCCGAAGATCTACCACCAGATTTCGGAACGGAAAATGGCCGCATTTATGAACACGGATTTGCCTTCGACAAGGCGCTGGAAAAACTGGTCTTTCATCCATCCTACTGGCCGATCATCAAGGAATTCACCGACAATAAACCCCGATTTTCACGAGGTACCATGCTGGTCAACCAGCCGGGAGGCCCGGTAGAGGCTGGTTCATTACACTGTGCCAGGGAATCCTACGGATGGCAAAGTACCCGTTACGATTGCCGTGATGGGCGAATTTATTGCGATGATTTCGTGGTTTTTCCCTATCTCTATGATGTCCACCCGGGGGATGGAGGACTGGTGGTTTTACCAGGTTCGCATAAGTGCAACTTTGACCGGCCAGACACCTTGTTCCAGGGAGGCAGATTGGATGAAGGACCACCTCCGGGCGTGGTCAACCTCTCACCGAAAGCCGGCGATGTGATCATTATTTCAGAACTACTCACCCATGGCGGGCTTGAATGGAAACCAATCGATCGCAACAGAGTCGTGTTGGTTTTACGGTATGCGCCACAATATCGCGGTGGTCCGGATTGGGTCCCCGATTCGTTGAAAAAACGGTTATCTCCAGAAACCATCGAACTGATGGCACCTGGATCGTATACGGATTTAAAAGCGGTCGTCCAGAAGGATACAGTCACTTTATCGGAATAAAATAGTCCATAGTTTCGGGTAATAAAAATAAAAATGACCGGCCTGGAGATTCATCAATACCCACTCAGATCGCGGAACTCAGATCGCGGACCCATCCTTCCTGATTTTCCTTGACGCACCAGGGCTATAGCGATAGATTTCTCGCAGCATTTTTTGTTCTCTATGACAAGGAGCCGGTGCATGATATCCCCGTGGCAACAGGATCTGGAAAACCAGGTAGAAGGTGAAGTCCGCTTCGATGAAACGGCTAAGGCACTATACAGTACCGATGCCAGTATGTATCAGATCAAACCTCTTGGTGTGGTCTATCCAAAACACGCGCAGGATGTCTCCCGTATCATCAGGTTAGCTTACGAGCAGGGGATTCCGGTAACGCCTCGTGGGGGTGGTACCAGCCTGGGGGGCCAGGCCGTGGGTCAATCCATCCAGATGGACCTCTCCCGGCATATGAACCAGATTATCGAGGTGAATGTAGAAGAACGATGGGCGCGTGTCCAGCCGGGTGTCGTGCTCGACGAGCTGAATGCACATCTCAAACCGCATGGTCTTTTGTTTGCGCCTGATGTCGCCCCGAGCAACCGGGCTAATGTAGGTGGGATGATCGGTAACAATTCTTGCGGGGCCCATTCTATTATATACGGTAAAACAATTGATCATGTAATCGCGCTCGATGTCGTTCTTTCCGATGGTACGGAGACCGCATTCCATCCGGTTAAAGACCAGGCCTTTGCCGACAAAGTCAAGCAAGGGGCGATGGAAGGTCGAATATATGATAATATCCGTCGCATAGCCGACGAGAATCGGGATGAAATCGATGCCCGGTTTCCCAAGATCATGCGTCGGGTAGGTGGTTATAATCTGGATGAGTTCATCGGGGACGGCCCTTTTGATCTATGCAAGATCATTGTCGGTTCTGAGGGTACGCTGGTGGCCGTGACGGAGGCCAAGGTCAATCTGGTCCCTCTGCCTGCATTTGCGGCCTTGAATATCTGTCATTTTAATGGTCTGATTGAATCAATGGAAGCCACCGTCGAGATCCTCAAAACTGATCCGGCATCCGTGGAATTGATAGACCGAACGATTCTGGATCTGGCCAAAGTCGCCCCGGAAGCGGCCAAACAGCGGGTGTTTATTGAGGGCGATCCGGAAGCGATTCTGGCGGTTGAATATTACGGAGAAACGGAAGCGGAAGTCACCCGGAAAATGGACGAACTGGAAGCCTTGTTACGTGAGAAAAATCTGGGGTATGCCTTTGTGCGCGCCATGACAGCTACGGCGCAGGCGAACGTGTGGGGGGTCCGAAAAGCAGGTCTCGGGCTTCTGATGGGCATGAAAGGGGATACCAAGCCGGCCACGTTCGTAGAAGACACCGCCGTCTCTCCGGAAAAATTACCTGAATATATTCGCCGTTTTGATGAAATCGTTCGAAATCATGATACGGTCGCCTCATATTATGCCCATGCCAGTGTAGGTACGATCCACATTCGACCGCTGATCAATTTGAAAAATGCCGATGAAATCGACCGGATGCGAAGTATCGCCGAAGAGATTCGTGATCTTGTCCTGGAATTTGGCGGGGCGATGAGTTCTGAACACGGAGACGGGCTCGTCCGTAGCGAATGGAACGAAGATATGTTCGGTTCACAATTGTATAACGCCTTTAAAGAAGTTAAGGCCGTCTTTGATCCGAACGGCATCATGAACCCGGGGAAAATTATTGCCAACCAGAAGATGACGGAAAATCTTCGATTTGGTCCGGCATATGAAACACAGGAAGTTAACACGTATTTCGATTTCTCCAACGATGGTGGTTTTGCCCGATCCGTTGAACTCTGTAATGGTGTGGGGGCATGTCGAAAAAAACTGGTCGGCACGATGTGTCCCTCCTATATAGCTACCCTCGATGAAGAACACAGTACCCGAGGTAGAGCGAACATCCTTCGAGCTGCTTTGTCGGGGGAGTTGGACGAGGAAGGCCTTACTAGCCACCGCGTGTACGAAGCGCTCGACCTGTGCCTAGAATGCAAAGGGTGTAAGGGAGAATGTCCATCAAATGTTGATATGGCTAAAATGAAATATGAATTTCTAGCCCAATACTACGATAAACATGGTCTGCCTTTGAGAAATCGCGTTTTCGGTCATATTGCCAGCCTCAGTAAATTAGGTTCTGCCTTCGCACCTCTAAGCAACTGGGTCATGAATCATCCCTGGCATAAATGGCTGCTTGAGCAAACCATTGGTGTAGATAAGCGGCGGACCTTGCCCGCCTTTGCTGAAGAGACCTTCGAACAATGGTTCTATCATCGATCCAACCAGCCCGTGGATCGGAGCGACCAACCCACGGTGATCTTTTTCCCCGATACCTTCGTCAATTATAATGATCCTCATATAGGCATCGCTACGGTCGAAGTCCTTGAGCAAGCAGGCTATCGTGTTTTACTCGCCGAACCCCGTAAGTGCTGCGGCCGTCCCTTCATATCCAAAGGCATGTTACATCAGGCCAAGAAAATAGCCCGGTATAACATAGCGCAACTTGACCAATATGCCCTTAAAGGATGGCCCATTGTAGGCTGTGAACCCAGTTGTATGATGACCTTCCGTGACGACTACCCCGACCTGGTTGACGACCCGCGTGCAAAAAGAGTGGCCGATCATGTCTTTTTAATCGATGAATTTCTGGCGCAGGAACACGAAGCTGGCCGCCTCAATCTGTCATTTAAAGATATTAAGAAATCCCTTAAACTGCATGGCCATTGTCAACAAAAAGCCATCGTCGGGACCGGTCCGACTGTTACGGCGTTGAACTTAGTGCCCGGATATGAGGTGGAAGCCTTGAATACCGGTTGTTGTGGCATGGCCGGTAGTTTTGGCTATGAGCAAGAGCACTACGACATCTCCATGAAAATTGGCGATGATCGGCTGTTTCCAGCGGTGAAAAATGACAACGGCCACTCAGAAATTGTCGCGCCGGGTACCTCATGCCGTCATCAACTTGCGGATGGCATCGGATGCACAGCCAAACATCCCATTGAATATATACGGGAAGCGATAGATGATAATTAACCTCTTCGCAATATTTCATAAAAAAGAAATGGTATAACCATGCACCCATCCACATTTTCCATCGTTGCATTCGATCCTGATACCGGTGACTTCGGCGTTGCGGTTCAGTCTAAATTCCTGGCTGTAGGTGCTGTTGTGCCCTGGGCGCGTGCAGGCGTCGGGGCCATAGCTACACAGGCACACGCCAATGTATCCTTTGGGCCGGCGGGACTGGATCTTCTTGAAGGGGATATCGGGGCCATAGATACCTTGGAGCAGTTATTGGAAGAGGATGAGGGCCGGCAATTACGTCAGGTAAGTGTGGTGGATATGGACGGGACGGCCGCTGCTTTCACCGGGGAGGCCTGCATGGATTGGGCTGGCCATATCACTGGCCCCTGCTTTGCGGTCCAGGGAAATATCCTTGCGGGAGAGAAAGTTATATCATCTATGGCGGATACCTTCGAAGCGATGGACGAAGAAGATCTACCTGAAAAGCTATTGGCTTGTCTTGAAGTAGGCCAGGAAGCCGGCGGTGATAAACGCGGGCAACAATCTGCAGCCATCCTGGTTGTTCGGGAAAACGGTGGGTATGGCGGTACGCACGATCGTTTATTGGATCTTCGGGTAGATGACCATATTTCACCCATTGATGAGCTTCAACGATTATATCAGCTCCATCAGCTGTATTTTGGGGTCAGTGTTCCCGCCCAATTGCTTAAAATTCATGGAGAATTGGCGACAGAAATCCAGCAGATCCTCTATACCCTCGGTTACTACAACGGCCCGATCACGGGTATCCATGATGAGCACACCCGTAACGCGCTCGAACAATGGCACAGCACCGAAAATTTTGAAGAACGACTCTGGCAAGATGCATTTATCGATCCTGAAGTGCTAAAATACATGCGGAAAAAAACATCTTAGAATATAGGCCTGTTCACCAGTCGAAACACAAGTTTACTTATCCATCCTCACCCAAAATTTATGAGTTGATATGATTCAACGTGGAAAACTCTCTCTTCTCACCTTCGTCCATTTCTTGACGGACTTATACTCCAGCCTGCTGACACCAATTCTTCCTGCGATCGTTGCTAAATTATCCCTGTCTCTCACGCAAACAGGGATCCTCGCCGGCTTACCAGCCATGACCTCATCCCTAATTCAACCGTTGATGGGGGTTTTAGGCGATCGCATGGAAAAGCGTCATTTTATCATCCTTGGCCCTTTATTTGCAGCCGTCTTCATGTCTGCAGTCGGCCTGGCACCAACCTTTGGTATACTTCTGGTCTTTATTGTCCTCGGTGGATTTGGCACCGCAAGTTTCCATCCACAGAGTGTTTCTATGGCGGGCGATGTAAGTGGGAGTAGACGGGGGTATGGTGTGTCTCTGTTTATCGTAGGTGGGACGGCGGGCATGGCGGTCAGTCCATTTCTTATGACCCGTTATGTGGGATGGTACGGACTGGAAAATTTAATATGGCTGTCTGCGCCAACCGTAATCGCCGTTCTACTCATGGCCCGGATCATTCCCATTCGTAACACAGGTAGGAAAATGGTCCGGATGGCTGATATCAAAGAATCGTTCCGGCCCAACTTCTTTCCGATGGTTAATTTGACAGTTGTCGGCATCATACGGACGCTGTCCGGCGTTGGATTCGCAACCTTCTTTGTCTTGTTACTCAAAGAAAGAGGGTACACCCTTCAGGAAGGTGGAGACCTGTTGTTTGTTTATCAAGCGGGGGCAGTCATAGGGGGATTTGTCGGCGGCTGGGTATCCGATCGTATAGGCCGAGCCCGCGTCATCTGGAGTTCGATCCTGCTTTCCACCCCTTTTTTACTTGGTGCGCTTTACGAAGAGGACGTTGTGCTTTTAACGGTTTGGTTATTCTTCGGCGGCTTCATGAATATGGCGTCTAACTCTGTATCCGTGGCGATGGCTCAGGAAATGGTACCTGATAATACTGGAACCGCATCCAGCTTTCCTATGGGATTCAGTTGGGGTGCAGCAGGCGCGGCCCTGATGGTTTTCGGTAGTATTGCAGATCGTATCGGGATCGTATCCACCATGCAGATCCTGGCGCTTTTACCTCTGATCGCTGTTCTGCTCGCCCTACTGCTTCCTGGTGATCAAAGATTTAAACCTTCGGCTAAACCAATACCAGCCCCCGATCTACCGATCAAGCAAACCGTCTCAGAAGAATCCTCATGATCTCAACCGCAGAATCAGATCTTCCGCCCAAATGTTTTCTACATCGAATTTTGGCGTGGTTCAACAGTACTTTCTCTGGAGAAACAATTATGTCCGAACGCGTCGTAAACCTCACCACCTCGAAAGAATTAGATCAAGCGGTCGCCCAATCTTTCGATCGTCCGGTCATCATATATAAACATAGCTCAATGTGCTCAGTGAGTTCGAGCGCCCACCAGGTTATTCATCAGCTGGCAGACACAGAAAATCTGGCAGGCAATCTCTTCTTCACACAAGTAGGGGTTATCGAAAATAGAGATATGTCTGATGAAGTAGAATCAAGGTTTGGGATTCGCCACGAATCTCCACAGGTCTTACTCCTTTCCGATGGTCAAGTCACCTGGAATACTTCGCATTTTAACATCACAGCAGAGGCGATTAAAGCAGCGAGCGATAAGGTCAATTCATAAGCCAGGGACTATCGCACCAGCCTTCCAACTCAGTCAAGGACCAACGCTAATCAAAATCTGATCTCCACCTTTTGTGCTGACCTGAAAATCTCCTTCTACCTACAGTTTACAGCCTCGCCTCTTCAGCCGAGACCGACAGTTGGCCGCTTGTTTTTCCGGCAACAGGTATAATCTCAGGTGCCGGCTCCCCAGCCTCTATCATACGCCGTATGAGTCTGTCCCTCATCACTTCAGCTACTTCTGAATGGGACGATCGGTCGATTAAATTCGTTAATTCATAGGGATCCACTTCAAGATCATACAGATATTGTTCTTCGTAACAGCCTGAGCTGGCATCACGTCCCCCCTGTTTATCCGGTGCATTTACGCCATATTTCCAGCGTTTCGTTCGAACGGCACGTCCGACCTGTGATTCGCTGATCTGTATAAATGCTTCTTCAGGCCAATCTTCAACGGTACCTCTTACAAGTGGAACCATAGAACGTCCCTGCATGGTATCAGGTATGGGTAGACCAACCGCATCTAGCAGGGTGGGCGGATAATCAATAAGGCTCACCAGATTATGAATCTGTCCGCCTGAATTAAATCCCGGCCCTTGGATAGCGGTTGGTATTCGCACCGAACTGTCATGGCAAGACCGTTTATATTCACTGTTTCGGGTTTTAAAATGACAGCCGTGATCCGTGGTCTGCATCAAAATAGTATTATCTGATATCCCAAGGCTTTTTAGGGAATCTTGCAGCCGACCAAGGGCTTCATCCAACCGCTTAACCATACCATAATATCCGCCGAGATGCTGATGGGCCGATCCGCGTAATTCTGCCAGGTCCGGTGGTATCCATTGGCCTTGATAGCGTTCTCTATATCCATCCGGGGCCGGATAGTCATCGAGACGATTTTGATGGTGGGGTTCCAAAAATGAGAGGAAAAGAAATAATGGCCCCGATTCATGATGGGCATCAATATACCGAATCGCCGCATCTGTCTGTGCATCAACCCTGTATCCGGGCAGATGGACCGGATTGTTCTCATTATCATACATCGTTGTACTGTATGCTTCCGAGGTGAATTCGAGGACATTCGATGCCAGCCAGTAATCATAACCTGCCCTGTGGGATTCAGGTACCGGGCCAAATTCACGGTCGCCTTGCTCTCCGGAGGCATACAAGTGCCACTTACCTATATAGGCGGTTTGGTAACCCCCGTCCCGAAAACTTTTGCCCAGAGTCGGTACATCTGTTGGTAACCCGATGCCGTTACGAAAACAACCACTCTGGGTTGCGTACATACCTGTCTGCCAGCAGGATCGCGCGGGTCCACAGACGGGTTGACAGGTCACCGCATTATAAAAATGGGTCCCACGCCGGGCCATCCGATCGAAATTAGGGGTTAAATCCAGTGGATTGCCATGTACACCGGTCGTATCCCATCGTTGCTGATCCGTGAAGAAAACAATCACATGAGGACGGTTATCCTGGGACATACCTTACTCCTGATAGAATTATGATAAAGGACGGATTGATCAACGCCTTGGGTTTTGTCTGATAAAATCATTATGTAAAACCTGCTTGTTCCAACAACATATTACGAGGATTTAGCGATGGAAAGTGTTTTTCAATATATCGAATATTATCATTATAACCAATTTTAAATTATACAATTGGATATATTAATATCCACCTAAATTGGAAGCAGTATCTTTTTCATATTCCATTTGGTTTGCGTATGGTGTATGTTATGCGAAACACGCTCCCTTACCCGTTCACTGAAGAACAAACGCTCCAGATCCTGATGTCTCCATCAAAACATATAGCATTATCTCCCCATAGGTTAAAAAAATTCCATCGTTCCTTGTTAGACTGGTACAGCACCCATAAAAGAGATTTGCCCTGGCGGCATAGCGATGATCCTTATGCGGTGTGGATATCGGAAATGATGCTTCAGCAAACGCAAGTTGCTCAGGCTCGCCCTTATTTTGAACGGTTCATGAAGCACTTCCCGACGGTAGCAGATCTTGGAAAAGCGCCTCTCGATGAGGTATTGAAATTATGGGAAGGCCTGGGATACTATGCACGCGCCCGTAACCTACATCGTGCGGCCCGCCAAATCGTTCATGAGCATCACGAAAAGGTACCAGATGAGATTGAGACGATCTCCAAACTTCCTGGCATTGGCCCCTATACTTCTGCGGCCGTCCTGAGTATCGCCTTCGGTAAGAATCATGCGGTCGTGGATGGCAACGTGATCAGGGTTATATCTCGATTATTTCATCTGACTTTGAACCCGTCGGAAGCGGCAACAAAACAACTGATCACCGACCTGGCCAACCGGATATTAAAAAAAGGCCGAGCGGCTGATTTTAATCAGGCCATGATGGAATTAGGTGCCACAGTATGTACGCCGAGAAAGCCGAGTTGTCACCAGTGTCCCGTAAATGAGTTATGTCAGGCTAAAAAAGAATTGGATGATCCGTCTGTTTTGCCTCTCAAGGCCATTCGTAAAAAACGTCCGCACTATAAAGAGACGGCATGCCTTATTCGGCAAGGCCATACCCTCCTGATTATACAAAAACCTCTGGATGGTTTACTGGGTGGCCTCTGGGAGTTCCCGGGGGGTAGATATCAAGATGAGCATGCGAGTCTGGAAACCAGTTTAATCCATAACGTAAAACAAAGTGTAGATATCACCATCGAAATCAATCAACCCATGGCCATAGTCAAACACGCATTTACACATTTTGGAATAACATTGTATGGATATTACGGAGCCCTCATAGATGGGGAGGTTCGTCCTTTAACCTGTGCGGATTGTAGATGGGTTACCTTATATGAAATGAAATCTTTTGCCTTTTCAAAAGCACATAATATGCTTATAGATGCCATGTATGAGGACTTGAATCCGCAGCAGCTTTCATTATTTGATCCCAACCGGAAATCGGATGATTCTAAATAAAGTTTATCCGCAAACTCGGATAGGCCATACCAGGCCCGCGGTACGATAATGAGCGTCCTTTCCGGATGAGCCCTCATTAAATCATGTTATCATCTTAAAAAACAAAGCACTTAGTCGTTAAAAACAGCAAAATATACTTGACACTATATCAAAGAAATATTAATGTGTTTTTATACAAACCACAAATCACCTATACGCCCTTTTTGTAAAAGATAGATTATGCCAAATTTATACCGGGGCACCAAGTATGGGGTAAGTATGCCAACCAAACCGAAAAACTACTCCATTCGTCAGTTATTCTCCTTCCCGATCCTGGGTGTGCTGCTCATATGTGCGAGCCTGTCAGCCAAAGCTCAGAGCGGAAAGGTAGAGGCACCAACAGGTGGGATTGTAACCATTGGTAAAATAGCTGTCGGCTCCTTGATGTTCCATCCTTTGTTTAACAGCTTAAGTGTAGAACGTGAGATTGCAGATTTAATTTACGGCGAAGGGCTCCTCCATGTCGATGAGAACGGCGTATTGGCTAATGGTCTCGCTTATCTGCCTGTTAAATTGGAAGAAGGCCGAGCATGGATCTTCCGCATCCGTCGGGGCATTACTTTCCATGATGGGGAACCGCTGACCGCAGAAGATATCGTATTTACCTACAATTTGTATAAAGAATCCCGCCGCTATGACCCGATCTTTCATCGATATTTTCAAAACTTGGAATCTATCCAACCGGTTGATCGTCGAACAGTCCGCTTCGTAATGAAAGTTCCGATTGCGATATTTCCAGATGGCCTGGCCAGCGTGCCGATTCTCCCGAAACACCAACTGGATCGACGCCCTGTAGCATCTGCGAACCATGTGTCGGATGTGACGCGCCCCATCGGTCTGGGCCCTTTTCGCATAGAAACATGGCCGGTTCATGATACCGTTATTTTAAGCGCCAATGAAAAATGGCACCGTGGCCGACCTAATTTGGATGGTCTTGTTTATAAATTCTATCCCTCGACAGAGGAGCTTCAATCCGCTTTCGTAACCCGGAAAGTTGATATGGTAGAAGTGGATCGCAGTAGTAACCTCGAGGGGTTGAAAAGGGCAAGAGGGGATGCCAAAATCCAGGCCATTGAACCGGCGAGTAGGTCTTTTTCAGCCGTATTTTATAATCATGCCCATCCGTTACTCTCTGATGTTTCTATCCGCCAAGCGCTTACCTACGCAACGGATAGAACACGTATCCTTAATCAGGTGATGGTACCCGGCGCTGGCGAGATCGCTCATAGTCCTATCGAACCAAGTTTCTGGGCTGCTGGTGGCGCTGATCATTTCAGATACGATCCAGGCAAAGCGATCAATGTACTTCGAAAAAACGGATGGGAGGACGCGAATAAAGATGGTATCTTGGACCAGAATAAAACCGCCTTACAATTTGAACTGCTTTTTACGAAGGGTTCTTTGTCCTCTGAAAAAATTGTCCGCTTGATCAAATTGAATTTAAATGACATCGGAGTTAATATCATTCCGACACCGGTAGATCAGAAAGAACTGGTCGAGCGATTACGGATTGGTAACTATGCCGCTGCGTTATTCAATCAGGATTTTGATCCGAGGCCGGACGACTTTTACGCCGTCTTCCATTCCGAAAGCATAGGACTTGGAAATGTCCTCGGCTATCGTAATCGTCAAATAGACCGTAATATCAATTTTCTTTATGGTCTATCCGAACAATCACGCGCCCTACCCATTTATCAACAATTGCAACAATTGATCAGCCAGGATCAGCCCTGCATGTTCCTCTACTTCATTCAAACGAAGTATGTCGCATACAACCCAAAGTTCAAAAATTTAGGTATCCCTGGCCAAGCTCTTCATTCTCCGGCAACCTGGTATCGGCTCCTCTCCGACACGCCCTAATGGCTTCAATGTCCCTGCGTGAACGCCTGTGGCCACGTCTGCTCCTTTCACATATTTCTCTGGCCACAATCCCGGTATTTATTCTAAGCCTCCTCCTACTTACCACTGCACGTCAATCTATCGAAGATACCGTAGCAGACGGTAATTTCGAAGTGGCCAAGCGTGCCAGTAATGAAATCCGCTTATATATTGAACAGGCACAGAATATCCTTCGGCAGGTGGCCGATAATATGGACATGTTGGATGCCACCGAAATTGAACGCCAGAAACTAATCGAAAATGTCGTTGTCAGGCATGAACTTTTTCGAGAGTTGGCCGTTTTAGACTTAGACGGGCGTGAACAGTCGACTACCCGTTTAGCTGGCCTTTTGCAACCCCACCCGCGAGCTGACATCGATTTGCCCAAAGATATCGATGTGACCATTTCACAGGTGTTTATAGCAGATGATGGCCTGCCTATGGTCGCCATTACCTTGCCTATCCGCAGGTTCAATAATGTAACAGGTTATATCACCGCGCGCGTGAGTTTGAAAGATATGTGGGATTTAGTCGACAGCGTCCAGCTTGGACAAGAACGGAGCCAGGGTTTTGGGTATGCTTATGTTGTGAGCAGCACCGGGCGGCTGATTGCGCATCCTGACCGTGAACGGGTTTATCGACAAGATGACTTGAGTAACACAACCATCGGAAAAGCATTACAGAAAGAAAAAAGTGGTACATTGATATATACCGGGGAGTTGGGGGAAGTGGTTGCTGCGTTTACGCCCATCGACCTCCTGGGCTGGAAAGTCATCATCGAGCAGCCAACTGCAGAAGCCTTTGCACGCTCCCAGGAGATGAAATGGGAGATCAGTATTTTGATGATTGTCAGCACCTTTGCAGCCTCCCTCATCGGTATCCTGGTTGTAAAAAGAATTGTTCGTCCAATTTATGAACTGGTGAGAGGGACACAATTGTTTGCTCAGGGTGAACTGAAACGAACCATTGATGTCCCTGGTCATGGTGAATTTACCATGCTAGCGGAAGAATTTAACAACATGGCCGTTAACTTACTCGAAAAAGAAAAACAGCTACAACGGGCGGAACGATTAGCAACACTTAGTAAATTTGCATCCATTTTATCCCATGAAATCAGAAATCCACTCAACTCAATGGTCATCAATCTCCAGATATTAAAACGAGATATGAATAAACCAAATGGAGACGCTGAAAAAAGAGAGAAATATTATGATCGGGTGGTGTCCGAAATCTGGCGTATCGATGGACTTGTCGAAAACTTCCTGACGTATTCGCGACCTCCAGAGCTGAATCGATTCCCACACAATATCAACGATTTGATAAATGAAATCATTGATGTACATCAAAGTACGGCACACGGACAGTCTGTCACCATCTTACCCGTTTATGATGAACCTGGTTTGATAGCCCCCGTGGATACCAATCAGATGAAGCAGGTCTTCCTTAATATTATGATTAATGCCTTTGATGCCATGGAAGACGGAGGCACATTAACCATTACAACCCGGTCTTTTGCCCCTAGAAGGACGGGAGATCTAACTCAGGACATCTCAACCCGGCAACGATATATTACCGTCACTTTCCAAGATACTGGATCCGGTATCGATGACGGACAGCTTGAGCGGATATTCGAAGTATACTTTACATCCAAATCGACGGGTACAGGATTAGGACTTCCCATAGCCCAGCAGATCGTGGAAAAACACGGTGGTAAAATTGAAGTGGCAAGTACACCAGGAGAAGGCACAACATTTACTGTCTGGCTGCCTGCTTTACAAGAAGAAATGGACGAAAAAAAGAGGAACAACAAAGTGATCCCAATCACTGGTTCTATACCCAATGAAGCGTCCATCTAACCGGATGATCCCTGAGATAATCTATAATCATACCGACGACAAAAGATTAATTACTTGGACTGTAAGGAATATATAATGGCAAATATTTTAATTGCCGAAGACGACAGGCACACGATCGAAGGTTTAACAGAGATATTATCCGATGAAGGCTACGAGGTGACTGGGGTTCCAAATGGCGAACAGGCTTTCAAGGCAGCACAGGATAAACCGTTCGATGTGTTACTGACAGACATGAAAATGCCGCGCGTCAATGGCTTGGACCTTATCAAAAAAATGCAAACGATCTCCCCGGAAACACAAATTATTATGATGACGGCGTTTGCAACCGTTGAAACAGCTGTAAAAGCTATGCGGGATGGCGCCTTCTCTTACCTAACCAAGCCTATTGATGTGGAAGAACTTCTGTCCTCCATTCAAAGTGCCCTCAAAGAAAGACAATTAAAAATCCGGTCAGAGAAAACACCTCACCCGTCATCCATACCGGAACCGGTCATGATAGGTAAGAGTGAAAAAATTCAACGTGTTTTTCAACTCATCGATAAAGTAGCTAAAGCCAATACCACGGTCTTGATCCGAGGTGAGAGCGGGACGGGTAAAGAATTGGTGGCCAAAGCAATTCATGCCAAGAGTTACCGATGTGACCAGGAATTTATTGATGTCAGTTGCGCTTCCATACCAGACAACCTGCTGGAAAGCGAATTATTCGGCACCGAAAAGGGTGCTTTTACAGGGGCACTGAACACCACCAGGAAGGGCTATTTTGAACGGGCAGATGGCGGCACCATCTTCATGGATGAAATTGGTGAAATAAGTGGTATTGTACAGGTCAAGTTACTTCGGGTTTTACAGGAACGCCGGTTTGAACGTCTCGGTGGTACAGACCCTCTCCGGGTGGATGTCCGTGTGATTACAGCCACCAACAGAAATCTTGAAGAAGATATCCAGGCTGGTCGATACCGGCAAGATCTCTATTATCGTCTGAACGTCATTCCCATTAATATGCCCACCTTGCGGGAGCGCAGAGATGATATTTCATTATTCCTTGATCACTTTATCGACATTTATACCCATGAAAATGGCATGGATAAGAAGGTCCTTTCGGATGAGGCATTAGACCTGTGTTTAAATTACGATTGGCCCGGAAATATCAGGGAGTTAGAAAATGCCATCGAAAGCGCTGTAGTGTTGAGCGATGATGAACGGATCTTACCAGAACATTTACCAAATTTGTCACATGCTATGTCCACCTCGGCTCTACCTGTTGACCAGAGAGGAACACTCGCGGACACCAAAGGCCAGGCGGAAAAACATGTTGTTCAGAAGGCCTTAGAAGAGGCTGGTGGTAATCGGACCAGAGCGGCCGAATCACTGGGGGTTACCGTGAGAACCATCCAATATAAGATTAAAAAATATGATTTGTAATATGGGATAGGAATTTTTACTCTTGCGCCTGGGCTATCCTGGATTCGTCCTTCTCTTATTGCCAGAGAACAATTACCACATCAAACTGAATATTGGTATTCTGCACCGATATTTTTCAGCCCCCATGTCTATATCTGTTATTATCCCAACATTCAACCGCTCTACAGTGCTCCCCAGGGCCGTTCGCTCTGTAATCAATCAAACAAGGATGCCCGATGAAATAATCGTTGTGGATGATGGATCTACTGACGATACCAAAAATCTTATCGCTACACAATTTCCACATATTCGTTATCTATATCAGAAGAATCAAGGAGCCAGCGCCGCCCGAAATTTTGGAATTCAGATGGCAAAACATACCTGGATAGCTTTTCTGGATTCGGATGACGAATGGTGCCCGGAAAAGTTATCTACCCAGTGGGACGCATTGCAAAACAATCACCCCTTCCGACTTTGTCACACAAATGAAATTTGGGTTCGCAATGGCCTACGTATCAATCAGATGAAAAAACATACAAAGCGGGGGGGAAATATATTTGAACACTGCTTACCGTTGTGTGTCATATCACCCTCATCTGTCCTGATTCATCACCATATTTTTGATGAAATTGGAGGATTTGATCCCGATTTACCGGTCTGTGAAGACTATGACTTATGGCTTCGGATCTGTTCGCGAGAGCCGGTTTTGTATATTGATTTACCCTTACTAATTAAATATGGGGGCCATGCCGATCAGTTGTCGCATGCCTACTGGGGTATGGACCGATTTCGCATTCAAGCCCTTGAGCATCTTATTGAAAGTGGGAATTTGGAGAACAAATATCTAAAACCAGCGCTCGAAATGCTCGTCACTAAAATCGATATCTTTGTTAACGGGGCCAGAAAAAGAAATAAATATGAGGAAGTCGCTTTATATGATGACAAAAAACAATACTATCTGGATCATTATGCAACTTTCCTGTCTTGAAATTCATGAGATGGTTGAATTACAATAATGATGAATTTATTTTCATAGCAACCGAAATGAATTTCAGGATTTTCAGCCCAGCTTGATAAGTCATTATATTAACATCCTGCACAAATTGAAGGCAGTAGGCCTAAGGCACCACAATACCAAAGTAGTGTAAACCACCTGGCACGGATTTTGCTCTCTTAAAGTTGAGTTTGCCCTTGCCATGAGGCCCATGTCTGTTAAGAACCGGTATAATGATGCGTTTTTGTGTTGTATTCCTGACTATTTTATGCACGATGCCCTTGACGAGCCACGCCGCTACGGCAGGTAAAATTGCTGGTTTTATCCGCGATGCAGGGACACAGGACCCACTTGCCGGCGTCAATATCCGTGTCATCGGAACCGATTTGCACGCCATTTCAGGGTTGAATGGGGAGTATTTCATCCTTAACGTTCCCATTGGGGTCCACAATGTCGAAGCCCAAATGCTCGGTTATCTTCCGGTACAAACGAAGAACGTTGTAGTAAATTCTGATTTAACAACCCAGATTAGTTTTTCCTTAGAAATCAATATCCTCGATTTAAACGACCCGGTAACCATCACGGCACCAAGGCCTATTCTTCGTCCAGATCTTACTGCTTCAAGCGAAGTATTCTCCGCACAAGACCTTCAACCTTTGCCTGTGACCGACTTATCGGATCTTATTCTATTGCAAAATGGAGTTGTGCGTGATGCGCAAGGCGATCTTCATATGCGAGGTGGCCGAAGTGACGAAATCTCTTATTATATCGATGGGGCAAATTTACAAGATCCTCTTCTTGGCGGATTAGGGACACATATCCAGCTCGATTCTGTGGAAGAGTTGGTCATCAACAGGGGAGGCTTCGATGCACAATATGGTGATGCCATGTCGGGTATCGTTAATATCGTGACCAAAGAAGGGAAACAAAAACTATCTGGACGAATTCGGAGCATCACTAATTTTCAACCAAAGTACGATGTGGAACGGGGTGGTTATGGGGCGCCATCACCGTGGCAAGGAGGCCGTATCGAAGGGATGTTGAGCGGCACCTGGCCCCGATTTAGAGACCGAGGAGGCTTCTTTATATCGGGCCAAAGGATGAGTGATGGGCAAAATTTACCACATAATGTCCGGACGCTGTCCACACTCGCCGGCAATATGGTCTTCAGGCCTTATCCTCTCCTTAAATTGAAACTCAGTGGCCATTTTTCACAACGGCGTCAGCAGCTTTACGACCATCGTGATCAAAATGGGCTTTCCTATGATTTTAATTTGGATGGTCTGCCCGAACGCCAGGACCACAGCTATGCGTTAAATTTATCAGTGAACCATAATATAACCTCCAAAACATATTATACCGCTCGGATTTATCGCTACACTACAGATTCAAAATTGGCCCCGACGACGTTGTTTAATCAATACTGGTCACAGTGGCCTGGATATTCAGAGAATGCTCTGGGAGAGTATTCAGGATCTGTTTATGAATCAAATCTGTTACCTTCAAATCGCTTCGAAGGTTTGCCATTTACTGATGGCTCTGATTACTTTCCTGTCTATCGAACGGCTCATACAAACTATTACGGATTACGATTGGACTTAAGCAGCCAAATAACCTTCCGAAACCAGATTCGGGTTGGCCTTGAAACCCTGTGGTATGAGCTGGATTGGGATGAAAAATCATTTCTTCAAGCGACCCCATCGGGGCAACAGTATACTGCCAACCCGGTAGAAGGGGCCTTATATATTCAGGATAAATTAGAACTGGCAAAACTCATAGTTAATGCCGGTGCGCGCGTAGATTATTTTGATACCGGTCAACGGTTTTTTGTGAATTTACCAAACGGGTTAACCGAAATACGGAATAGTCCAACTAAAATTCGAATCAGTCCGCGAATTGGTTTATCACATCCATTTACCTCAAGAAGTTTGGGGAGATTCAGTTATGGCTATTTTTTCCAACCTCCTGAATTCCGGTTCGCTTATGAAAATCTACAGCGAGATCTTGGTGGGGAATTTCCAACGGTCGGAAATCCTAATCTCGACCCACAAAAAACCATCGCCGTGGAATTTGGCCTGGAACATGCCTTGACGGATTACGTAAGAACTGGGATTACTGGTTCCTATAAGAAGATATCGAACCTGACTTCCACATCTCAAGTTCAATATCCTGGCGGGGCGTATTCAATATTTACAAATGCTGACTTCGGTACAGTTCGTAGTCTCGACCTTTTTATCAAACGCGGGATTTCCAAATTGATTTCCGGTTCTTTAAATTACACTTTTTCGAATGCAAGGGGTAGTGCCTCCTCACCACAAGAATCTACCAACATCAGGCCGACTACCACAAATCAGACTTTTACACCAATGCCCACCGTATTTCCTCTCGATTTTGATCAGCGTCATACGCTAACCGGTGTGGTAAACTTTATCTCACCAGATTACTGGCGAAGGAAATTCATAGGCATACCATTGGATAAATGGAGCTTATCCATCATCGGGTATTATGGGAGTGGTTTGCCCTATACGCCTACGAACTCTATCGGAGAGCAGACAGGGGCAACGCCAAACCTCGCCCGTCTCCCTTCGCTGGTTAACCTGGACTTACGATTAAAAAAACGATTCCAAGCACGACGTTTCTCATATGCATTTATTACCGAAATTCAAAACCTGCTCAATCGGCGCAATATTATCAGCGTCTACGCTAATACCGGGGATCCTAATGATGATGGATATACCCTGGAATCTTTTTCTGGCCAGTCAGTGGATTTTACGCGTTTACGCCGTCTTTTGAGTCTTGATCCCCAGCATTTCTCCCCCCCACGTGAGTTTCGTATTGGAATCGAAGTAGGATTTTAAGGCAGTACGGAAAAGACGGATTGTAATATAAGGTTTACTGGCGTGAACCTTTTTCAGTTTTTAATCTCTTTCACAAGGGCGACTTGGATAGAAGATCGACCAGATGCCCTGCAACTTACGATCAATGGCTCGATATTTAATGCATGGGTATAATTGAATTTGCACCTGATATGCGAGCTATATTAGACTGGAGGGGTGGGCGCTTCAAAGATAAATTTTCATCAGGCTCAGATATTGGAGGAGAAAAAAAGAGTGCATTACGGTCAATATTCGGAATTTCTGAAACAGCCATACCCCAATTTTTACTGGTCATAACGACCCTGTTCTCTTTCATTTCTATTCTCAATGGATCAACCCTTTCATCATAAAGAGAGATAAAAACTCTGCCCATACCGGCTTTGTCCATATCCTTATTCAGAATGAGTTCAAAGCCATCTCTACTAACGTGTGCTACGATCATTTCATCATGTTCCAGATAAGTCCAATCTTGTGTAAATCCGAGATTCTCAACATAAAATCCTAAATATTTTTGCGTGTCCTTGTCAAAAGATGGTTCTCGAATACCAATTTTCCGTTTTTTCCCTTCGTCCTGATGCCCCATGACGCCCCAAAGTTTTTAACTACACCTTGTTTCAAGCTGCGCCTTGAATCTCAAAATTCAATTCGCGGCGATCGTGGTTTAATACCAAGAGTTGTGGCGAATAGGCACTTAGGAGGGCACGCTACTTCTTGCTTATAATATGGACATAGCCCTGGCGTTCAAGATCGTAGAAGAACTGCATCACGTCACCAACTGGCACGGAACCAAATTCAGCACTCACTGCGTTTCGAATATCAAGCACTGTTCGATTACCGTCACAGAAATTCTTGCATTCGGTAGCGATAAGTCCCGATAACACGGACGCTCCCAGACCAAATCCCATAGCCTTTCGCATACGTCGCACCACCGATACAGAGGTGTCGGGGACGATCTCAATCCAATCAGGGATCAACCGGTCGGCAATCCGTTCCTGATCGGTTTCTCGTGGCTCACGGGCAGGGATGCTCGCTTGCCTGGTAATCCTCCGGAAATGGCTTTTCAGACGCCCCTGGTCATAGGATTTTCGTTGCATCATTTCTTTGGCGATATCATTAATTTGACTGGATTCAGCAGACTTGGGGTCAACCAATAATTGCAGGGAATTCAGATGACGTTGTTCCCGCTGATAATATTCTGATATATATATATTCGCCTCTTTGTACCTGAGGCCGATGTCTGCGGTAGAGGCCATAGTCATGATCTCAATCTGACGACCGATATCATCATCGATCCGATTCAACCCCATGGCTGCCATCCTGGTAGCCAAAGAGGGGGTGACAAAGGAAGTAAGATTGGCAAGATAGTATGCTGATGCTGCAATCAGGAAAGCGCCTCTTTTCATTTGTGTTGGATCTAAATTGACGATTCGATCCTCTGATGTATGATAGGCCACATCGGGCCAATTGTTAAACAACACGGCAGGGATCTGGAACGTCCGCCCGTTAAATACCGCATGGTCAGAGGCCCCATAGTATGGTTCAATGTGGTAATAAAATGGGTCTCGAGAACCAGTTGGATCTATAATCGGATTTATAAAACCATATTTAATTCGCCGGTTATGTACTTTTTCACGGTTTGTATCACCAGTATATTCAAAAAATTGTTCTGTGACATCATCTACAAAGCTGGCTTGCGACCAGGGATTTCGATACAAATGTAGCGAATTCCCGTTTCGAGTCTGGTGTGATCCGATCGTGTCGATATTGATGGCTGCTATCATTCGACGTCGTTCGTCTGGAAATCGTTCAAGATATGCATAGGTGCCGGAAAACTCAGGAACCCATAGAAAACGTATGGTACGTTTGGGACGAGGTATCTTTCCAGCCAGGATCAGGGTATTTAATGTACGAGCCGCCTCGAGGGCAGCGGCGCTGCCACTCATATTATCATTAGCCCCTTGCTTGGCCACGCCCTCGAATAAATGGGCAGAAATAACAATTTCCTGATCGCTGGAACCATCTCCCGGAATCGCCGCAGTAGGGACTTCCAAATCCGCAGGATAAGTGGTTGTATGGACCAGGGCCCTTAATTCCACCGGCTCATTCAATTCAAGCACCCTGAGCAGATCTCTGCCCATTCTCTGCGAGAGACTAAATCCAAATGTTGCCTCATGAGGATACAGAGTCGTATCCGGGTCAAAAATCCCGCCTCCAAGGGCCTGCCACGCTATTTGATCAGGATAATCCACGGGCCTTCCCACCGAATTACTAAACGAGAGCACACCAGCCGCACCGAATGTCCGAACAGCCAGCTTATGTGCGCCAGCAATCGGCCCTGAAACGAGGACAAGTTTGTCTTTTACATCCAGACTATCATAATCTGTTCGTAGGTTACCAACCCCAGCATAAACGAGCTGTGTCCTTGTTTCTCCGTTATAACTACCGGTCGCCAGGGAGGCAGGGATATCCCGATAGCTCACGATTAACCTGCGTTCGGGTTTCTCCAACCATAGTTCTGCGCGTTCGCCATCCCACGTCCATTCATCGAGGGGAAAAGTTTCTACATGGGCATTACTTAATTGATATAACCGAGCTTTCTCCTCGATATAGGTCGATTCATGATACTGGTTTTCATATTCCGATTTGAGCCTGTCTTGCGGATAACCGCCCAACTCAATCACATGGTTCATCGCTGTTGTACCGGACACTTCATGGATAAGCTGTTCGATAATACTTTCTGGTAACAGGGGGACAGGATTAGGTTGGGCGTAAGATAGCTGGGAACTGAGGAGGAAAGAAAAAGCGAGGCGTATTACAGGCCGAGTGCCGGGAATAAAAGGCCGGACAAAAATCAAAGCAAACAGTCTAATACATAAATGTTTCCCCGATACAGATTTTATCACGGTTGACTCCAGTCTTTCAATTCGTGGCACTCGGCACTCGGTGCATTACTTCAATGGCTTCGGCCGCTGGACAAACTGTAACGGCGCCCCCTCTGGGTCTCGGAAGAAAAGTAGGGTATTCTCACCCATCTTCGCTGGCGGGCCTTCCATCTCCACACCATGAGCCTCAAGCGTGGCTACGGCTTCATCCATATCTTCTACATCAAAAGCCAGATGGACATGCGAGACGCTGAAATCCTTAAGTTTTGTGTCATCACCAGGTGGCATTGGAATGATCTCGATTAATCCTGTACCAGCCGGATCTTTAACAAAGAAAAAGTTGACCCCGAAGCTGGGATGAACCGCCTTGAATATAATCTCGAACCCCAACACATCGCAGAACCATTGTGCTGCTGCATCCGTATCACGGTATGCTACCGCCACATGCTCTAATGAACCGACTTTAATCATGGCAAACCTCCAATTTTTATGTGGTAATGGTGTGAATAACAGAAAATGATCAGCACAGCGATGCGCCTACTCCGCAGCTTGCTGCGGCGCGTCTTCATTTTAGAATATTCTATCGAAGAGATCTTATTTAACCTGGGTTAATCTTAATGTCCCCGACCAGGCATCCACCAGCATAGGTTTAACCGTAATCTCTTCACCAACAGCCAGGCTTCTTTCAGGCTTTAGCGTCAATCGTGAGCCAAAATCCAACAATTCAATAAATACATCACGCTCACGTGATTCGAGAACAACCGCCTTCATCGTCATATCATTTTGTTCATTGATATATTTCAATAACCAATACCAGGCTCTACGAACCCCAATTTTATTGAGTACTTTACTCCGCTCAAGCAGAGATAATTCATCCATCATGGCGTCAGGATCATAGAACGCAGGTTGCTGTTGTAACCCGGTACTCAATTGCCGCTGAAGAATAAGGTCATTGTACCTACGAATGGGAGAGGTGATCTGACAGTACATATTTACCCCAAGCGTTGCATGGGGTTTCGGCTCAAGACTTAATTCCAGTGGTTTCAGACGTCGTAGAGTTTGAAATCTCTTTACGACCTCATGGCCCTCTTCATTCAAATTATTAAGGTCCGGCTCAATCTGGGTTCGATATATTGCTGGAATCCGGTGCTCAGCAAAGTATCTTGCTGTGAGCATATTGGTCAAAATCATTAATTCCGATACAATATGTTCAGAACGCAGGGATGAATCACGAATGGAAACCTCCATCTGTTTTCCCTCTTCAATTTTGATTGATATCTCATTTCGCTCAATTTCAATCGCACCTTGATCTATCCGTTGCTGGTAGAATATATCTACTGCCTCGTTTAATATTTGCATCGCTTCGGCATATGGATGATCTGTTATGCCTAAGATATGGTCGGCTTCTTCATAGGATAACTTGGCATGATTAACAATAACAGAAGGCATGATTTGAACATCTACCAGCTCAAAATCAAGCGACACATGAAAGAAGAAACTCATGGTATGACGACGTTCGTCCTGAAGCAGACTGCACTGGCCCTGGGAGAGAGAGGGGGGAAGCATCGGGATCTTACGATCGGTGAAATACAGAGACGTCGCACGTTCTCGGGCTTCCTTATCTAAGGGAGAATCCTTAGGGATGATCGAAGCCACATCAGCTATATGGACGCCAATTCGATAGCCATCCATGGTCCGTTCAGCCGACAAGGCATCATCGATGTCCTTGGTTGAAGGGTCATCGATGGAAAATATCTGTAGGTTGGTTAAATCTTCTCGATCGGAAACTATAGGCTGGAGTTGATCGGCTTCTTCCAGTATTTCCGGCGAGAACTCTATAGGAATATCAAATCGGATCAAATCCAGATGTTCATCTTCATCCCAAATATTCTTTCGAACCATCAGGTTGAACGCATATCGTTGCAGGTCTCCATGGCCTTCCCCTTTAATTTCTTTTAATAAGGTCCTCGCCTGGTTACTCTGTTCGTATTCGTCTCCTGAAATGGCATATTGTTGTATTCTTTGCAGCCAATGCTTCTGCCGCGTCGTAAAGAGGCTGCAATCCTGATCCGACTCATCATGCATCCATCGCATGAATTCATCTTCTTCTACCTTCACAGCCCGTTGTCGTGCTTGTTTCTCCAACATCTCCTCAACTTGCTCTACCGTACGGGGTATGTAATCGGCGTTTTTTTCATCAAAATAAAGTCCCGGTCTGCTTACATGGAGCAACATCGCGGACCAATGCTCTGAGTCAATGTCGTCCCCCCAATAGAATTCCGCGATGTTCTTGGCGCTGTATTCTACCGGGTCATCTTTCAATACCTCCCAGACCTCCCGTAAATCCAGTGTGTCCGCTAATTCTTCCACTCGTTTTCTGACTTCAAGGAGGCCAGCTATATCTTCTCCCCGGAGACCGGTTTCCAGAAGAATCCGATCTGAGGGAATTTCCAGAATACGATTTGTTCCTGTTGCAACCTTATTCTTTTTGCCCGATATGCTTTGTAACATACCGATCTGTACGTCTCCACGATGGCGGAAAACAATGATATCGCCTATTTGCACCAGAAGCCTTGTATGGTTGATTGGTGGTTGATGATGGGTGATTTTAAGACCTCCTCATCATGAATCTTAAGGGCATAAAAGTCAAGCATTTTCCTGTACGGAATTGTTGGTTGACTTCACCCTTTCTATATACGTAATTAGAATGATTATTTCATCGATGCATCCTGATAGGGTTCGTGAAAGGGGATTTTATGATTTTTGAACAGATCAATAACGGTGGGGATAGAAATTTTGGCTATCTAATTGGCGATAAAGAGAGTGGGCTGGCAGCAGCCGTTGATCCGTCCTATAATCCATCCTATTACATCGAACGAGTAGAAAAACTGCAACTCAAGTTGAAATATATCATTTGCACCCATTCCCATCACGATCATGTAAATGGTAATGATCACCTCATTGAGCAATTGGGCCTTGATGTCGTCATGTATCACGATGCAGAGTATTTTTTCGACATCGAAGTCAAAGACGGTGACGTATTTAAATTGGGTAAACTTGATCTCCATATTATCCATACACCAGGCCATTGTCAGGACGGCATGTGTATCTTAATAGGGAATAAACTCATTTCGGGAGACACCTTGTTCATCGGCAAGGTAGGTGGCACAGATTTGGACGAAGATGCCCGAAAGGAATATGAAAGTTTACAGCGCCTTATGAAACTTGATGATAAGGTTGAAGTGTATCCCGGGCATGATTTTGGGGCCAAGCCTTCCTCGACCATCGGGTACGAAAGACGACACAACCCGTTTTTATTACAACCCACGTTTGAAGATTTCGTTTACCTGAAAGCCAATTGGCCGGCGTATAAAGAAGAACATGGCATAAATTAAAATCTTGTGCTCATAATCAGCCACACGCTCGACACATACAGACCGTTCGAATTGAAATATTTTCCCGCCCAGGGCGACCGCGTTGCATCCCTCCGATTAGATCGATGACCCTCCAAACAGGTGACGCAAGTGGCTGCTTAGAGGTTGGGGAAAAACATACCTTCTATACAAAAAAATATCTAAATAGGCCTTTGTCGTAAACTTTTACCAATTAGGTATTGATTATTATTTTGAATTTATTTATTATTTCATAAATAATATCCAATTATTATGTGGTCGTAAAAATATCCTGACGCTGTTCGATCGCTCCGAGCTGATGGATCAGCTCGACGTGATCTACCGAAAGAGGATACCACCGTGGCTAATCGCCGTTTAATTGACCTGGTGATAGACCGGAATTATTTGTCCGATCGGGATCAGGCTCGCCGCTTAATCCTGGCTGGCTCCGTTAAAGTCAACGGCCATAAAATGGTTCAACCTGCAGCGTTTATCGGTTCCGATGTGGCCATTGAGGTAGAGCAAGTGGAGACCAGTGTTAGTCGAGCTGGCCAAAAGCTATCCTATGCCATCTCCCAATGGTCCATTGACGTAGAGGATGAAATTGCAGCAGATGTTGGTGCCGCGGCTGGTGGTTTTACGGAATGCCTTCTTCGTCATGGGGTGAAAAGGGTCTATGCGATTGAAACAGGCAAGGGGCAATTAGCCTGGAAAATTCGACAAGATAAACGGGTGGTTGTCATGGAGGAAACCAATATACTGAAACAGCCGAAATTACCGGAACCGGTTAAGATCGCCACCATTGATGTTTCATGGACGCCATTATCTCAGGCACTGCCAAATGTGGCACATTTGCTGGACGAGGAAAACACGGTCATTGCCCTTCTCAAGCCGAACTACGAACTTCAGGACCCGGTCCAGCTGGTCAATGGCGTCTTGATCGACCCAATAATACGATCGGAAGTCATAGAAGAATTCTGTCAATGGACCGAAAACCATGGCTGGCAAGTCTTAAATGATGTCAAATCCCCCGTAACCGGTGATCGGGGAAATGTAGAGTGGTTATTCCATTTAAGATTCGATGGATAAGGAACAAAAAAATACCGATTTGAATCCAACTTGGCACATAAACTGCTATTCATATTGTTAGACTTTTCTACTTTTTTATCACCTGACAATGAATGGACGGAGTTTAATTATGGGCCTGTCAAAAGAGCGGATGGCATTTCGTGATATGGATTTTTCAAGTTCCTCTGAACCGATCGATGCTGATGCTGACCGGAAACAATTGCCGCGTGTGATCAAAGGGGGGCAAGTATTGACCCAGCCTCTATCTCTCGAACCAATCGAAATGATGGCCCAGGAACGAAAACCTCCATTCGAAGATCCTGACATTCAGGTGATAAAAAATAATGGAATTGTTGAGGCTGTAGAAGTTCGTTGCACCTGCGGACACGCCATACGACTGGGTTTAGACTTTGACCTCTCTGCTATAGAGGAAGGATAGGATGGCATACATGTCGAGACGAATACTTGTGGTAGACGATGAACCTTCGATTCGTCGGAGACACAGGATACACAGACATCGACAAACCGATATGATATTCCCGACAGACCGATGACGATGCGGGAATCAGAAAAGGCATTAATCCTGAAAACCTTAAAAGAATTTGACGGCAATAGAATGAAAACGTCTGAGGCTTTACAGATCAGTGTCCGAACGCTTAGAAATAAACTGAATGAGTATCGGAAAACGGGGGAGTTCGGCGAATAAGGAAACTTGACGCTCATTGCTTTGAACCGTCACAAAATTTTAGTCATGTAAACAAAAGCCCGGTGGCCTATCACCGGGCTTTTTCAATAAAACCCGAAAAAAAGCTAAAGTATCCGGATACGGTGCCGATGATATGATTGAAGGCCAGAAAAGATTACCCATTGAGATCTGACATCCATTTTAATTACAGGATTTATATGTCATATCAAGCAGCCTACGATTTTTTATTAATCGACGATAATCAAGCAGATATAAACGCTACCGCAGCGGTGTTACAATCAACCCGATATCTCCGATATCTTCATATTGTGAAAAGCAAAGAAACTGCGGTGGCCTATCTCAAAAGACAAGGCCCCTTTTCAAAAGCAAAACAACCAGACATCATCTTTCTCAGTATCTATCGGTCGGATAGCAAAGGCATTGGATTATTGAAATGGATTAAATCGGATCCTGAAATAAACCACATCCCTGTCGTCGTGTTGACTGCTCCGAATACAAACACAGATTCACTCCATCCTTCGATAGCCATCGCATGATTGAACGTACGGAGTATAATTATGTATGAGATGCCGATAAAAACATGGGATAATACCCCATCATTGATCCCCGACCATATAGAAGCCGTCAACAACGGTCTACATTTTGATCCATCGGATCAGACCTCCCTTCTCCAAGCGATTGACGAAGGAATTATTGGTGTCGGCCCCGATGGCTGTATAAACCTATTTAATTCCAGCGTAGAACGTCTCACAGGCTATTCTCGTGAGGAACCCCTGGGTCAATCGGTCTTTAAAATCCTTCAATTTTCGAGCAAAAAATCATCCCATCTTTTTACCACAACCGTACATACCATATTAAACAGCCAGGATATATCCGTCCTTCCATGTCGTGTACGATTACCTCTCAGCGGGATCCTGAGCATATCGTTGAAATACAGTATCTGATAAATAACAATGATCCTTCGGGGTTTTTCATTCTTATTAAAGATCTGACTGAGAAACAGGATTTGATTCATAAAATGCTGCAATTGGGTCATTTAGAATCAATTGGCCTTCTCGCAGGGGGCATCGCGCATGATTTTAACAATTTGCTGATTGGTATACTTGGTAATATCGGTCTGGCCAGAACAAGTCCGGGGGATCCGAACGCATTGGATCGGTGCCTGACGAAGGCCGAAAATGCTACGCTGGGTGCAAGGGACCTGACCAAACAACTCTTAACGCTTTCAAAAGGTGGGGCACCTGATAAATCAATCACCGTTCTTGGTGAAGACCTGATGGAAGCCGCCAATTTTGCGTTGCACGGTTCCAAAATACAATGTACATGGAACTTGGAAACGAACTTGTGGCCCGTTGAGGTCGATGTAGGCCAAATTGGTCAGGTCATGCAGAATCTGATCATTAATGCGGAGCAAGCCATGGTAAATGGGGGATGCATCACGATAGCCTGTGATAATACCGATTTGATTGGAGAGTCAAATCTACCCGATGGACCCTACATCAAAATAACGGTAAAAGACGAGGGCTATGGTATACCCGAAGAACATAGAAACCATATATTTGACCCCTATTTCACCACCAAAGAGAATGGAAGTGGGCTTGGTCTGGCAACATCACATGCGATTATAAAGCAGCATAATGGGATGATGTATGTGCATTCCGTTTCGGATGAAGGAACCACATTTACGATTTTATTACCGGAATCAAACAAACCTGCACCGCCTGTACAAACGGTAGAGCCTGAAAATCTACCACCTTCCGGAACGGGGAAAATTCTTATTCTGGATGATGAAACGGTCATTCAGGATTTAATAGGCCGCATGTTGAATAACGCGGGATATGAAGTTGATTTTGCAGATCATGGCAAGGCCGCGATTGAGACCTACAAAGCCGCGGTTGAACGACAGGAACCCTTTGATGTGGTCATCATGGACTTAACAATTCCTGGAGGAATGGGCGGCAAGGATGCCATCCATGAATTACTGATTTATGATCCCGATATCAAAGGGATTGTATCAAGCGGTTACCCAAATGATCCAGTTATGGTTAACTTTCAATCCTATGGCTTTAAAAACAGTATCCCTAAACCGTATAAATTTAAGGAACTTCATCAAACCCTTCAAGATGTCATCAAGGGAAATAACGATTAAGGGACAATGTAAAAAACATCTGATGATAGCCGCCGATTTTCCTGACATGTTCAAGCTGCCGGGGTATCGACCAGGCTTCATGAGATTTAGACCTGAGTGAGGTTTATACTTTTAATAGGCCTGGTAGATTTTCTGCCGGGCTTTTTTATTTCAGATCCTATATTCGCTATTAACCCATTTGTCCTCCCGGTCCTTCTTTCCGATCTTTCGGCAAAACTTGCCTCTATAAGTGATTGCCTGTCGCTCTGATTCAACACAGGACACTGTACAAGTTGTGCTCCTATATTTTTTTTGAAAAACCTGACACCCCTATTTTCTGATATTTTACAATAAGTTACATCTTCCTACCTGAAGAAATTTCGACCATTTTCTTACACGGTAGACATATCTAATCCTTTTTACGCTTTTTTTAAATAGGTTGGCACGAAGTTTGTGATTACCTGTGGTAGAGTCCTGAATTTATACTATACAAAACCAGGAGTGTTTACGTTGGATAAGCTATTCGGAAATACCTTAATTCCTCTGTTGTCGAAGAGCCTGGATGTCGCGATGCTCCGCCAACGGTCTACAGCATCGAACATTGCCAACATAACCACCCCGGATTACAGAAGGACAGAGGTCCGGTTTGAGGAAAAGTTACAAAATGTGGTTGACCGCTGGCATATCAACGGAAAAACCACGCATAATAGTCACCGACAGCTTGGACAACGTGGCCTAGCCTCGGTGACCCCGGAAGTCATTCAACCCCTTGATGCCAAATCACCCAGTGGAATTAATAATGTGGATGTAGATCATGAGATGGCCAATCTCTCTAAAAATCAACTTAAATATCAATTGAACATTCGGCTTTTAACGAAAGGCTTCAGTGCCCTTAAAACCAGCATTATTGGCCGTCCCGGAGGACGACAACCTGATCACTCGGGTTAATTAAAGGAGAACCAGCCATGATTCGCGGCGCATTTCCATCTATAGACGTAAGTGCTTCAGGCCTATCTGTTCAACGTACACGCATGAACATAACCGCCAGCAACATTGCCAATGTAAATACTACCAAAACAAACGGCGAAATAGGTCAACTTTATAAACGCAAGCGGGCTATCGTCAGTTCTGAAAACGGTCCTGGCACCTTCCAACTCGTCCTCAATAGGCAGGATAGTCGCCTTAGCGTCACCAACGGTCGTCATTTGCAACAGGGGTTAACCTCCTCAAACCATCGTGGTTAGATCCCAGGCGTTCAAGTCGAAGACATTATAGAAGATTCATCACCACCACGCATGATCTTTGATCCTATTCATCCGGATGCAAACGCAAGTGGATATGTGGCGATGCCGGATATAAATATTGTTGTGGAAATGGTAGATATGATTTCCGCGACAAGAGCGTACGAAGCAAATATCACGGCGATCAATGCCGCAAGAAATATGGTACGGCAAGCAATAGATATATAAATCCGATCGGCCCTGTAAAAGGATTAACGATAACTTGAGGTCCTCATGCGTATTTCCAGTGCACCCGTTCAGCTCCCTCTACAACAGGATGGAAAATCCCAACGTCCAAGTCAACCGGTCCAGCGAAAGCAGGTTGCCCCTGAGCTGAGTCATGTTGAGAAAAAAACTTTACAGGCCTTATTTTCACCAGCCTCTAAAGGGAGTGCAAATTATGCCAAACTTGAAAACATGCCACAGAGGATTCGGTTAGGGCAATATGTCGACACGAAAGCTTAAAACCAGCTTAATACAACCGGTCATTTTACACATATCCCAGGAAAACCTATGGACATGATCTCTTCACTTAACTCGCGAATAAAGATGCCCGCAATAGCAGAAATGACGAAGGACCAGCAGCCGTCAACAGAAACTGCCGCGGTGCCATCGTTCGAAGACACCTTGAAATCCTTTGTTAAAGAAACGAATGAATTACAACAGGAATCTGGGACGGCTGCCCGTCAGTTAATTTCCGGGCAGACCAATGACATGCATCAGGTGATGATTGTAGGTGAGAAGGCGGGCATAGCCTTCAGCCTCCTACTGGAAGTCCGTAATCGGCTGATGGAAGGATATCAAGAACTAAATCGAATGCAGGTTTGAGGATAACCGCGTGTTAAGTTTCGCGTGCAGGAGGGGTTTGCCCGAGTCCAGCAAGCTTCCAGGGAGAATAATCCATACGCTCTGGCAATAGTCGATATCCGGATGCCACCTGGTTGGGATGGTCTGGAAACCATTAACCAGATCTGGTCTGTTGACCCGAATATACAGATGATTATGTGTACGGCCTATTCAGTAAGCCTGGAATGATATTTTCCAATCCCTTAACAAAACAGATAATTTGGTGATTTTAAAAAACCCTTTTGAAAATATAGAATTGTTACAACTCACATATGCTCTAACTCAAAAATGGACCCTAAAAAAACAAGTGAATGCCCACATAAAAAGGTTAGACAACCTGATCCTGGAAAAAGACCACACCCTTCAGGCTACCAATGTAAAGTTGAAATCAGAAATTAATGAAAGGTATCGGACACTCCATGCCCTGGAAGCCTCTGAAGAACGATTTTCTCTCGCTTTTCAAGCCAGTCCCTTGCCCATGGCCATCATAAAATTAGAAGACCATCTATTGATTGATGTGAATGTCAGCTTTCTGGACATGACAGGCATGTTGGCCGATATGGCGATTGGTAAAACGTGGTTTGAGATTCCTATCTGGCCAAGCCCGAGTGCTCTGGCGGATCTACTGCATAAGATGCAAGACCACACATCCATAATTAACTGGGATTTTCAAATCAAAAGGGTCGATGAAACCTACCGTAATACCAGGGGACCGATTGAGATTTTTTATATTGATCAGGTCCCACACGCGTTACTGCTTTTTCAGGATATGACAAACCGGATTAAACTGGAAGCTCAATCACGGCAGTCCCAGAAAATGGAAGCTATTGGCCAACTAACGGCAGGTATCACCCATGATTTTAATAATCTGTTGACAGTCATCCAGGGCCATGCTAGTATGATGGCCAATCCATCTAAATGGTCCGTCGATCCTCAAAAGGGATTAGATCATATTCTGGAAGCCTCGAAGAGAGCATCAAACTTAACCAAATAATTTTTGGCGTTTAACCGTGAGCATTTGATACAACCCAGGGTCCTGGATATTAATGAGACGATTAATGTATTAAGCCAGATGTTAAATCGGATTATTGGAGAACAGATTACCTGCCATTATTACTTTACGCCCGACTTACCATATATTTATGCGGACCAAAACAGTCTTGAACAAATCATGATCAATCTGGCCATAAATGCCAGGGATACGATGGGTCACGATGGCACCCTGATCGTCAATACTTCGGAAGTTACCATCAATGGCGACTATGTAACGCGGGTACCAGATGCCTGGGAAGGCCGGCATGTGTGCCTTAGCGTAACGGATACAGGCCAGGGTATTGATCCAAAAATCTGGACCGGACATGGGACCCCTTTTTTACAACCAAAGATGTAAGCAAGGGAACTGGGATGGGATTGTCCATGGTCTACGGGTTAATCAAACAACATGGCGGGTGGCTTACAGCCACGTCCCAGAAAGATCAAGGCACAACCTTCGAGATCTTTCTGCCTGTATCGGATAAACCTTTATCACAGGATGAAGATGTAGCTGAAATTATACCGTCTATAATCCACTCCGGTGAACACAAGGTATTGATCGTTGAGGATAATAAAGGGGGTTGCTTATTTTCTCGAATCACGCTGGAAAGTATGGGATTTCAGGTGTTTGTCGCACCCAATGCTGATATGGCGATACAAATTTGGCACGAGCAGAACCAGGAGATCGACCTGCTATTTACAGACATCATTTTACCCAAGGGGAAAACAGGTGTAGATCTCGCAAGACAACTGAAAGCACAAAAACCACAACTTGGTATTCTATTTACCAGTGGTTACAACATGGCAGAAATAAAGATGGATGAAGTGCCACATCAAATTTTATCGAAACCCTATACAGTGGATCAGTTATTTGAAACCGTTCAACACTGTTTAAGCACAATGGACAATGGAAAAGATCGTCGTACATAATATGGTGTTGCGCTCGGTTTAAATATCACTGTTCCAGAAAAGAGGATGAATGAGCACGTCTAAGCGAATCTTGATTACAGACGATGATGAGCGCTTTCAAGCCGTCACTGTGAGTATGCTTGAACGGGCTGGGTATGAATGCGATAGTGCATTAGATGCTAACGCCGCGCAAAAACTTTTGCAGAATAATACCTATAACCTTATCCTGGCGGATATCAAGATGCCAGGCAACTTGAATATGTAATTCATACGAGAACTTCCAGATATCGCCGAAGGCGTTCCGATAATCATCGTCACCGGATACCCATCTTTGCAATCTGCCCTCCATGCTATTGGGTTATCTGTGAAAGGCTACCTTGTTAAACCTTTTGACTATCATATTCTGCTCTCTCAGGTTCGAGCCTGGATTGAGCACGCTGAAATTTTAGAAGAACGAAAGCAACTTGAAATGGAAAAGAAGAATTTGACCGGGGCGCTCAGATCTGCCGATCAACATATAGAACAGTTACATCGATTATTACCGGTTTGCCCGGCATGCCATAAATTTCGAGAAGATGCTGCGTATCGAAATGAAGTAGAAGTCTATATCCAAACGCAGGATGCTATTGATCCCTTGAAGGGACTTTGCCTTTCGTGCATCAGTAAAATGGATCCATGAACCCATGCGCAAGGCCTGTAGTCGGTCTTGTCGGCGAGCTGTAATACATCTCGCAAATGGTGGCCCCGGAGTATGTCTTGGGCACATCGCAAATATCTTCATCAAATCCTTAAGGGCGTTATGTCAATTACATTGAGTTACCTGACTTCATTAACTGTTATCCGGATAAGAATATGATCAACCCTATCGATAGCATCATTGTTATGGAAACCGTTCCGATTCGCTTCGGAGTCGGGGCAACGGAGGAGATTTGTTACGAAATACACAAGCGGGGCCTTAAAAGGGTCATCCTTGTCACTGATCCTCATTTACGTGATATCGGTCTGGCAGAACGCGTTGAGAAGTTGATCATCGACTCTGGAGTAAAAGTCGTGATGTTCGACAAGGTACATGCCGAGCCCACGGATCGATCAATTGCAGAAGCGATCTCCTTTCAGGATGGGAAAGAAATCGATGGATATATCGCCCTCGGAGGGGGCTCTTCGATCGATACAGCCAAAGCCATGAACCTCTATGGCTCTTATCCGGCCCCCTTACTCACCTATATAAACCAACCTGTCGGAGACGGAAAACCTGTTCCTGGGCCCCTGAAACCACTCATCGCCATTCCAACAACCGCCGGGACGGGAAGCGAAAGTACGTCTGTTATTATCATGGATTTATTAGACTTGCACTTGAAAACAGGTATCTCCCACGCTTATATCAGACCAACCGTGGGCATCATAGATCCAATCAATACAATATCTGTCCCGCCGATTGTAACGGCTGCCTGCGGTTTGGACGTATTATGTCATGCCCTTGAATCATATATATCTCGACCGTATGACAGCAGACCACGCCCCCCGTCACCCGCTGATCGTCCGCCATATATAGGTGCCAATCCGATTGCGGATCTGTTCAGTATCCAAGCCATAGAACTCGTGGGTAAATATATTCGACGGGCTTACTTCAACCCGCACGACCTCGAGGCCAAAACCCAGATGATGCTGGCATCTACGTTGGCGGGGTTCGGGTTTGGCAACGCGGGAGTGCACATTCCCCACGCAATGGGTTATCCTGTTGCGGGTATGGTAAAAACTTATAAAGCCCCAGGTTATCCAAATCAGGAAAAGCCACAGGTTCCACATGGTATGAGCTGCATAGTAAATGCACCGGCGGCGTTCCGATTTACTGCTGCGGCTCAACCTGAACGTCATGCCCACGCCGCCCTGTTATTAGGCGTGCAGACCCAAGCCTTATCTGACCTGGATGCGGCATTAACCTTACCCGACGCCCTCATCAGATTGATGAGGGACCTCGATATGCCCAATGGATTATCAGCGCTTGGATATACGCTCGAGGATATACCTGACCTCATAGCAGGCACTATGAAACAACAACGCCTGCTCATCAATTCACCTCGACCAGTCAACGAAACTCTCTTGACAAGTATATTTGAGGATGCCCTCCATTATTGGGAATGAAACCTATTAATCAAAGTAACCATGCAATGAAATCTGGTGTCCCTCTCTGTTATATCGTGGATTAGCAGGCTAGTAGATTCCCATGTCCCTCCCGATTGTCTATCATCCGAACTATGTGGTCCCTCTACCTGAGGGCCACCGGTTTCCCATGGAAAAATTTCGGCATGTTTATGCCCTTTTATTACAAGATGGTGTCATATCATTGGATCAGGTGCACATGCCTGAAATCGCGACTGCAGTGGACATTCAAATGGTCCATGATAAAGCGTTTGTCTCTGCTTACCTCAATGGCTCCATAGCTCCCGAAGCCATGCGTAAAATCGGTTTACCCTGGAGCCAGCCGCTGGTGACGAGAACCTGCACTGCAGTTGGGGGAACGCTATTAACAGCTGAACTGGCCCTCCAAATGGGTCTGGCTTGCAACACGGCTGGTGGGACGCATCACGCATTTCCAAATTTTGGTTCCGGTTTTTGTGTCTTTAACGATATGGCGATTGCAGCAACCATTTTATTAAACCGCGGGGTAGTAAAGCGTGTTCTAATTGTGGATCTGGATGTCCACCAAGGGGACGGTACTGCATTTACTTTTCAGAATGAATCCCGGGTTTTTACGTTTTCAATGCACTGCGATGTCAATTTTCCCTTCACGAAACAATGCAGTGATCTCGATATCTCCCTTCCCGAAGGTCTGGACGACACGGGGTATCTAAACCATCTTGGTAAACATCTACCTGACTTACTTCAACACGTCAAGCCCGATCTAGTCCTCTACGATGCAGGTGTTGATCCCCATAATGAAGACAAATTGGGTAAATTGAGCCTGACCAATAAAGGCTTATATAAACGAGATGAAATGGTCCTCTCATCTTGTATATCTCGCAATGTTCCAATCGCTTGTGTTATCGGCGGTGGCTATGCGGATAATATTCATGCTCTTGCATACAGGCATTCGTTACTACACCGGGCTGCTAAGGGTGTATTTACGGACTATAAACTTTAGTCGTTTCATTCAAACCCGGATTAGTTATGAATTATTCTTTTACACATTGTCACCATCTGATGCATACCACAACAGGTATTGTTGTTCCTGTCTATATACCCAAGATAGTAGATACCGATCAGGGACAGGCCTTATTACAAGATAATGTTGCGGCTCTTCTTCCTTGTGTCGATAACCCTTCAGCGATTTGTCTTAGTGTAGATGGAAAAGAAAATGGGCAAGACATCGCGCAACATCTGTCTCAAGAAATGGGCGTAAGTTACACGGTGGCCCCTTCAAACAGAGGAAAACTACAGAGTATCAGACAGGGTGTCCAATATTTGACAGGCCACGACCATTTTAAATATCTGGCCGTTATCGATCAAGATGGTGACCACTTCGGTAATGAGCTGGTGAACTTCATACGTACTGGTGAGTATATCGCCGAAAAACGCAACAATCCTCGTGTCATTGTGTTGGGTCGGCGACAGTCACTACACCGACCTATGGGCTTGTTACGCGGGGAACTAGAAGAATTAGCGGACAGGGTCCTGCTGGATATATTGATGTATCACGCTGCGGTTACAAACAAACCTTTGCCTCTGGAATATGTGTTGACTCTCGGGGATCCACCGGATTTTCACTCGGGCTATAAATTATTCGATTGGAAGACGGCTCAATCTGTATTCCTTTCGCCGCCAGTCCAGTCCGGAGTTTCAGATCGATGTTATTTTCACCATGCAGTGGAAGCCGTTATTGTAGTCGAGGCGCTAGAATCCGGTGCATATCTCGGTGCCGTTAACAGAACAACCATCAATGAACAGCCAATGTCTACATTCGGCCTGTATGACCGTATTCAACTTGTAGCTGATAAAATGATATGGCCCGCCCGGCGACTCGACATTCCCGTGTCTTTCATTTCACAATGGCTGTCAAATCATATCCCGCCTTTATTGCTAAACACGCTCGTTCCAGACGGTAAAGAGGAATTGAAACAAATAAGAATGACCGTTCTGAATACCTTAAATGGTGAACAGAACGGCCAGTTTGGTGAGGTCTTACACCCACTGTTTATTTGATAGCCTGATCAGAGGAACATTTGAAACCGCTAACTGGGGTGAGTTCTTTTTCCACCATATACCAGTTTCATTCCTGTAATGGAACATCATCTAATTAGAGGCGATAGTATTTCCATTCAAGTTTACAACGCCATCTGAAATCAGCCTGCCAATGATCGACGCACCTGTATTGGCGGTCATATCCCCGGTCGATAAGATTGTACCTATGATACGGCTAGTCGTATCAAGAGTAACGGTTCCAGTTACATGCCAGTACACATTCCCCCCGATTGCTGAATTGGCCAGTGAAAATGTGACCCCGTTTCCAAGGGTCAAATTACCATTAATGATAATCAGATAAATAGCCTCTTCATGACCAAAAGCATCGAATGTAACATTGCTATTGATATTCAAATTTCCAACTGTTGTATAGGTACCAGGTTTACTTTTCGCAGTTACGGCCGGGTCATAATCTGATATTGTTATATCACCAAACCCATTATCGGCGCCGTTTAAGCCTTTTGCATTGGTTGCATCGGCACGAGCGGTATTTGCTACTGTGGTCTTTAACTCCGTTACGCCATCGATGGCCATGGAAGAAGGCACCCCTGCCCCCGCATTGGTAAGACCTATATTCTGGACAAGTCTTGACGACCCTGTGTTGGTCATACTGGCGGCAATTATGGAAACTTTGGCCACTGATTTTATATCAGGTGCCTTATTATCCTGTACAGTGGACACATTGTGACCACCGAAGGCTGATGATCGAAGTCCGATACCATCCAATGAAAGCACCTGATAGGGACAGAGTGTTCCCGCGGCAAGTCCATTTTCTATATAGAATAAGTCCCCAGCGGGAACAGTGTCGATAGGCGTCCCACCTCTTGTTACGATATAAGAACCAATCGTATCATTGTCTGTCCCCGGGTCCCAGGTCAGGTAGGCAAGCGTGCTTCCCAGTCCGTGACCGAGAAGATTAGTCGGTGCCGTTGGCGCCTCGATACGTATTGTATCGGCAGCAGATTGAGGCCGTTGTTGTTACCTACATCTACAGCGGACACCGTGAAAATATAATCGGTACTCTGTGCTAAACCGGAGTTTGTATACGTCTGTAAATCGGCTGGAACGGAATCAACAAGCGTCCCAACACGCCAAATTTATATCGTAAAATACGGGAGTTATCTGTTGATGCGAGCCAGGACGTATTTATTGCATCTTGAGCTTGCTCATTTGTCGTAATATTTGATGGTGCCACCGGCAACTCAGTATCAGGCGGCGTGGTCCGGGAAGATAATTCGGATTTATCAGAAAAGTTTCCAGAACCATGGCGAATAAGGTTTTTTTCACTTTAACCCTATGTTTTTAGTTGATCCCCTCGAAGGCTATATCTGCATTTCCACTTTGTATCAGCTTGATAGAGTGGGTCATCCGCGGGTATAGGTACAATTTCCATCAACGTCGCTCCAAGGATTTCACATGTTCTCCTCGAAGCGATATTATCGGGATTGCAGGTAATCCACAAAGGATCGATTTCATGGTCTTTTGCCAGAGGTAAGACTAAACGGCAGCTCCGAGCAGCATAGTGATGGCCGCGATGAGCGGGTTCGACCGTGTAGCCAATATGACCGGCGTACATTTCTATATGCTCCGTGTGCCCTATCCGAAGTGACAGCCTTCCCATAACAATTTGCGGGCGACCAATGAGTATCATATTAAAGATATACACCGGAACATGGATTTGTCGCGGATCACCATTATGTTTACTGACCAACATCAGTTCTAAATCATCGTCTACAAGGAGACCAGGATCTCTAAATTGAAATAGCGACGATTCTACTTCCTGTCTGTCAATAAGGTTGAATACAAAATTTTTTATTTGTTTCATGATCAGATGAACGTGTATGTAATTGTTCAGAGGGTAGCGTCATATATAAAATAATCATGATGGATATATCTACGCAAGAATAAAAAACCCGGTGGGCATATTGTCCACCGGGTCTTCTATTGCTGCTAAATGATGATAAAAGTTATTTTAATAGCGGTAGTGATCTGGCTTGAAAGGACCTTCTACGGGAACTCCGATATAATCAGCCTGGCTCTTGGTAAGCCGTGTAAGCTTTACACCCAACTTGTTCAAATGCAGTCGGGCAACCTCCTCATCAAGATGCTTCGGTAATGTCGTTACACCGATCTCATGATCCGTCTGCCAAAGGTCGATTTGTGCCAGAACCTGATTGGTGAACGAGTTGGACATCACGAAGGAAGGATGGCCCGTAGCACATCCCAGGTTGACCAGACGCCCTTCGGCTAATACAAAAATCGATTGGCCACCCGGAAAAGTGTATTTGTCCACCTGAGGCTTGATATTTTCTCTTACAATACCCGGAAAATTCTCCAGGGCACTCATTTGGATCTCGTTGTCAAAATGACCGATGTTACTCACGATGGCCTGGTCTCGCATTTTTTCCATGTGTTCGATACGAATAATATCGTGATTCCCTGTCGTCGTCACATAGATATTTCCTTCGGATAGGGCATCTTCGAGTGTCGTCACCTCGTACCCTTCCATCGCAGCCTGCAAGGCGCAGATGGGGTCTATCTCCGTAACAATCACCCGGGCACCAAACCCCCGCATCGATTGCGCACATCCTTTTCCCACATCGCCATACCCACAAACCACCACTGTTTTCCCTGCGACCATTACATCTAAAGCCCTTTTAAGACCGTCGGCAAGAGATTCACGGCATCCGTAGAGATTGTCAAATTTCGATTTTGTGACGGAGTCGTTCACATTTATGGCAGGAAACAGAAGTTTGCCTGCTTCCAACATCTGATACAGTCGATGGACCCCGGTGGTCGTTTCTTCCGAGACACCCCGGATATTAGCACTCATATCGTGCCAGAAACGTGGGTTTCGACCGAGTTGTCGTTTCAATACCACATTGATAATTTGCAATTCGCTATTGTCGGTTGGCTCATCTAATATCGAGGAGTCATCTTCGGCTTCGACACCCCGATGAATTAAGAGCGTCGCATCTCCGCCATCATCGACAATCAGAGTCGGGCCAACGGCATCTGGAAAACTTAAGGCTTGCATCGTGCACTCCCAGTATTCTTCCAGGGATTCACCCTTCCATGCATAAACGGGTGTTCCACCATCGGCGATGGCCGCCGCCGCATGATCCTGGGTGGAAAATATATTACAGGAGGCCCATCTCACATCCGCCCCTAACGCTTCCAAGGTCTGGATCAACACGGCTGTCTGAATGGTCATATGCAGCGAGCCGGTGATTTTCGTCCCTTTTAGGGGCTGCTCTTTAGCATATTTTTCACTGACCGCCATTAATCCCGGCATTTCTTGTTCTGCAATCGTTATTTCCTTGTGGCCGAATTCTGCTTCAGATATATCCGCTATCTTATATGGCAAACCGGAATAATCTGGTAGTTCAATATCCTTTATTACATTCTGTGTCATCAATAGACTCCCTTACATTAATTGCAATTGTAAACCCCTTCGGGTTTGGAAATGTCCAGAATGATATTTCCATTGCAAATGGTGTTGAATATTCATTACCTATCAAAACTTCTTTGTTGAGGTCACATTATATCTTTATATAGCGATCGGATCAATAAAGGCGTTGTTGATTTCAATCAAGATTGCGTTGATTACGAGGAAACATATGTCGGAAAAACGGTAGGCCGAGTTGTATTTCTGTTAATGTTCCTGCATGTCGTTCCCGGACCATGTTCAATGTCACAGACCAAAAGGAATTTTATCCTGTACGTCAGTCAAAGGATCATTCCGAACACACCTACCTGAAATTCGGGTGATTTTGTTTCCAACAACATATAGTATAATAATTGACAGGGAATAATTTATATAAGAATAGTACAAGGGAGGGTATACTATGCTACGTGAAGGACGACGTGTGATGGTTTTCAGCGCTCATGCTGCTGATTTCTGTTCCCGGGCTGGAGGTACGATTGCCCGTTTGGTTGATCTCGGAGGGACGGTAAATATCTACGATATGACTTTTGGTGAACGCTGTGAGTCGCCGGGATTATATGCCCAACCAAAGCCACCTTCGATAGAGGAAATTAAAAAGATACGATGGGAGGAAATGCAACAGGCGGCCGAGACGCTGGGGGCAATGGTCCAATGTTTCGATTTTGGAGATAGCCCGTTGATTATCGATACGGAACGGCGTCATCAGATCACAAATGCCATTCGTTCTTTTAAGCCTGATCTGGTCCTTAGCCATTGGCATAATGATATACTTCATCCCGATCATGTAGAAACTACAAAAGCCGTGATATGGGCCTGTAGATATTGTGATGCGCCTGGAGTTAAAACAAAACACCCGTGGTGTGAGGAACCTGACATCATGTGTTATGAGGCCACACTTGGCACTGCACCAATCTCCAAGTTTATTCCGGATTTATATGTAGATATCACGTCCACATTTGACCGAAAAATGGAGGCCTTACGTCATCTGGCCACTCAACCGAAACTACCTGGAAATTACGCTATCCTAGCGCGATATCGTGGCCTTGAGGCCAAAACATCTGCAAATATGAAAGCTTGTATCTATGCTGAGGGATTTTGTCGGGTGGTCGGTTAGGAAAAAGAACGGATAAGGATATTTTTTCCTTTGATCCACGTCCAATACATTCGATGCATGTCCGAGTTTAACCTTGTATGGGGGAAACGTCTAACTGCTCTATGGCTGAGGTAAATCGACGATCTCCTTGAATGCCTCCATCTGCTCCATAAAATGGCGCAGATTCTCTCGCACATGTTCGAGATCAGGACGTATCACTTTAAGTTTCATCTGAAATTGGCTAAAATCATTCGATGGGATTACTAAAGTCGACAGGTCAGGCAAAAATGGGACTGAGGGAAGGTGCACCGCGAGCGGCAAATTAAAAAAAGTCGACGTAGAGGATGTCCGTAATTGACGCGCTTCATCTCTCATTTCTTTTAAAAATGGATCATCCCGATCCCAGTTGGTTCCGGAAGATCGAAAGCCTGTTCTCGTTGTATTCCTTTCATCGCTGTTTGGCTCAATTCTTTCACGTCTATTGGCCTGTTGGTCATTTCGCCATTGGCTAGTCCGCTCGTTTATGTCAATATGGATCCGCTCCTGTTGGACTTGAAGACGCGCTCTCACCTGCCGTTGTAGATTGAGGTTCAATGTGCGAATCTCCTTATGTACTTGCCTTTCACGTGCAAATTGCTCTCGCGACCTAAACTTGGCTTCCTGTTCCGATGCCTGAATTTTCTTCTGGGCAATAAAAATTCTTTTATTAAAAGCCCCTTCCCGTTCAATCTGTCCAAGGCTGATACCGGGTAAACACAATACAACAAGGCCTATCAATCCTTTTATTGTCAGATGCATCGTGCCTCTCCTTGTGAACGGGTGTGCGTTTCTATCTCAAAAGAACAAGACGGATACTAAAACCAAAACGTTAACAGGGTAATGTATTATTTGTTTATAAATCGTTGCCAGAATGAAGGTCGTTCTTTCTTATAATAGGTTTGAATCATAGTTATCGTATCATCAGGGAGCAACGGTAAACCGCAGCAACTGGTCTTTGCTCCCTGCACCATCGTTTCGATATCCAGCGATTTATAATGTAATCTACCAGCTCCACCGATAACGGGGCCATCTCCCATGATCTCAATGTTGAGCGGATGAATTTTATCATTCGCTTTTTGCAAGAGGTCAAAATATTGCGTTAAGAGACGGCTCGCATGGTTGTTATGCTGTTGGATTAATGCCTGTAATCGTTTGGTTTTCTGGACGGATAGACGTGAATATCGCCAAGGATCTGGTTTTACCTCAGGAAAAACAGTTGGCCATTCATCCAACTTGAGCGTCTGCATCAGGGCTTTTCTTTGAGGAAAGAGATTGACTACAGGACTGGCTGCGATTGACACCTGGGACCGAAGCCGTATCAAAGCCTCTACCCCTTTTTCCATAGGGGTGTTCGCTTCTGCGATGAGATTATCTACCTCTTTTCGATCCATGAGAGGCTTTGGAAGGACTTTATTGTCAATTAGAAGCTGAGTGGACAACTGGGCATCGGGGTGAATCGAAAAATAGGATTTCAGATTGAGTGGTTTACCTTTACTCGGAAGGTTATCGAAATCACCATTTGCAATAGCTTCGTTAAAGACATCATGCGGGGTTTTGTCGTCCGGATGTTTAGGCTTGTAATTCAACCGAGGCATTGCCCACCTCCTTCAACTTATTCAGGGATTGTATTTTGAGGTAGAATATGTTGGGTCGATAGTGCAGAAAGGATATGTTCTGCCATCAACCGATGACCCTCCGGATTGAGATGGCCATCATAAGGATAGAATAGGTGTTTTTGACGACTCACCTCCCGGAACTGAGGTAGCGGGTTTATAAATGGTATTTGCTCTTGTTCGCTGAAAACTTGTAATCGCCCTTGAAAATGGGGAGATGTTATCATATGATCGGCATCGAATCCCCACAATTGTTTGCCCTCTTTCCACTCCTCTGTGCTGACTTGATTGGGTTGTGGAACGGGTATAAGCGCCATGGGGATCTGGTTCTCTCGACAAAGCTGATGAATAGCCCTGAGCCACACCAGTGTCTGTTGCCAGGCCGCTTCTTCTTCCGGCAGGAATTCTTCATTAAATATCGCAAAGAAATCTTCCCGTAGATCTTTTTTCTGAAGGTGGGCTAAATGTGGTGCCAGAGCAATATTAATCTCCGATTTCTCTGTACTTTCAACCGATGGATCAGACGGCTTCTCCTCAATAAATTTAGCCTCTTCTGTCTTTATTTCATAAAGAAAACGATGATAACGATCCCGTATAAAATGGTATAGTACGGAGTTGTTCCTCAAAAACTGCCGGAAAGGGACGGAAGACATCTGGTTTTCAAGTTGGACCACCTTTGTTACAGACACGGGGAGGCCATTCTCATCAAACTTGGCCTGCATGGCATAGTTATAATCGTCGGTCACGTCCGTAATACTAAAATTTAGCAAGATCATATCCGGGTCAAACTTTAAGCCTTTTTCTTTTAAAAACAAATAATATAAAATCGGTGAATAGCCTTGCATACCTCCGTTCAGTACTTCAAATCGCCCTGGTTGCTTTTGATTCAATAACTGTTCCAATTGATTGGGAAAGGTCTCTTCAGAGGGGACTTCAATGCCCACAACTGGCGAGTCGCCCAATACCAGGATACGGTAAACGCCCTTGGGTTTCTCTTCCGTATACTCTCGATCCCTCAATCCCAAACTATTGATCCGAATATCTATATCAAATTCGCCCTGTTCTGAGATATATCTGGAGACCGCATTCGGAATTAGTTCATTATGCAACACAAGGGATGGTTGGATAAACTGGTGAAATCCATATACTTTACTCACCCCAGCCAACCGTCCCCCCGCCTCAAGGAACAATAACATAATCACCGTCATACCGACCAGAAGCAGGAGGTTTTTACCAAGGCCTGCGAATCGTTCAGTCCATATCGACATAATAAATTCCTACAAATGTTTGGATTATGGATAAAAAAATCAGTCTGATATATCTTCAGGTTTTTGTTTCTTTAGATAGGAAACTAGTTTCTGATAAATGGCATCCGCTGCCATGCTATGCGCCTTCGCATTGGGATGAGCATCGTCAGGCGCGACCCACAAGGATTCCGGAATTTCCCCCTGATATATGGGAAGCAAGTCGACCAAAGGCGCATCATAGACCTTAGATATATCTTCTACAAGCTGATGAGCCGATTTAAAAGGATAGGTTCCGTCTGTGACATGTAACTCTGGATAGATGACAACAAAAGGGACCATCTCCTGATCACGGCACACTTGCAGCATGGAATTAAAAGCCTGCTCGAATGCAGCTCTTTCGGGACTTCCGGTAAGATATAAATCATTATAAAATTGGACATAATCCTTATTTACAGCGATCATTCGTTGAATCATATCCAAACGGCCCTGCACCATAGCCCACAAATAGGAATTCCGATCCAGGAATCCGATGGCTTCAGGTGCATTGATAATTTCCCCGTCATTAATAAAAAAACAAACCATCACCATATCCGGATTATACTTGAGTCCCTCCGACTCGAGGTAAAACAACTCATGGGATGTATTGTAATTACCAACACCGGCATTAATTACTTCAAATTTCTTAACATCGGGCAGAGGTGAATTTCGATTCAATTGAACTTCCAGGATATCTGCATAAATTTGATCCTGCGGCACCCCCCATCCCATCGTGATTGAGTCACCGAGCAACAAAATCCGAAACGTGGAATCAGATTTTTCGTAGGCATGTTCGGCGTCCCTTAGCCCCTTTGAGTTAATCGCGACATCGACGCCCATTAAATAGCCCATAGTCCCTGGACGGTGTTCATGGGACAAGTCGGGATTTGAATTGGGTTGTTTCAGGTCAACAGCATAGCGCCACATTTCAATATCATAAAAAATATAGGCTTTACATAATACCCTGACTGCGATTTCACAAAACCCCAGGGTCAAAACCATAAAAATGGCGAGCAAAGTCATATTGCCAATCAATGATGTCGAACGGTTTGCCATGCCCTACCTTATCCTTGAAGCCAGAGCCAATTTTAACCCCGACGTTCGAGTTTACGCAAAGGTGTATAATGTAAGATTCACCCTCGTGAAGTCAATCTTTTTCTATTTTATATCTTTCAGTAAAAATGAGGCAAAATCTGGAACTTTTCCCTTTAGCCTACGTAGTTATAAATGGGTACTGTAGCTTATGATACATTATGCAGTGATCCTCTTTTTCGACGCCATAAATGGAATGTACGGCCGGGTGCGGCGAGGTACTTCTAAAGCCTTCCCAGACGCTGCACCCGGTCGAACTGTTCCACTAACAAATATTAGATTTTTAATAAAGATAGCCCCTGAGAATATCGCAGGGGCAATCTTTATGATATTTATATGTTTGAAGAACGGATTTATTCTTCGTCTCTAACGTTGTTGGCCTTCTAAGATGCCAGTATTCTTATTGGTAAGGCTCCAGATATACCAGTATGTATCGAACCCTTGAAATGAATCAGCAAAACCAACGCCATTGAAACTGAACGATCGAGCGAGTGAGTCCCATTGTAGCGGACTATTTTGATCTCGAGTCAGCAGCCATTGCTTATCCTGCTTGACGAATTTCGCACCAGCCGGGGCAAGATATACCGTTGTAGCTTGATAGAACGAATCTTGTTTTTCGCGGTATAAAAAGAGTTCCCTGTCTTGAAGGCGAACGACACCACCATTGATAAAACTTTTATGCGGTATGGCTTGAGGTTGTCCATTCCAATAAAAGCTATATATCATCTCTTTATTAGCAAGGCGGTGGTCATCTGTCTGAATGCCCCGAAATCCGCTCTTAGATCTGAAATAGGAAAGATATGGATCTGACGCCTCATGTTCACGCCCCAAATAAGAAAGAACAAGAGAATTTGGATGGGCTTTTTTCCATGCGCCCCAGGTGGTCTTGGTAGAACCGGGCAACTGGTCTAATTTTTTACCTTTTGCTTCCCCATGAACCGCATTTTCCGTCATAATGGACCAGTACGAATTGGTTTCCTTATCCTGCATGACAAGGCTGGCATTCAGAAGGGCACCGCTATGTTCAAAAGTATAGGCCTTACCATCGATTTTACGACTGTAGACTACAGCCGTCTGTGCCAGTGGTCACCACACGGCCGCAATGGGCTTGTCACCTACGGTATGATTAACCACTTCATGGGCATTCAGAAGGTTGAGATCATAGGCATAGGCCTTACCATCCATTTCAAAACCTAATATCCAAGCTGAGTCCGGTATACTAGCCTGTGTGGCCGATTTAAATTCCGGTCGATCTATGGATGAGATAGTTCCGCGTGGGATAATTTGCTGAAACCCTTCTACATCTGGTCCCTGGCGAAACCAGTTCTGATCGGCCGCTCCTGTTGCCGTCCAGACACCCGCTATAAAAATCAAGGCTGCAAACACGACGGATGCTTTTATTCTGATGCTTTTGGTTATTTTCATAGAATCTCCTTTTGGAATTCGAATGGAAGAAGATAGGTGTCAATTCACATAACAGTCTATCATAAGCCGAGGTTCCACATATCGGCCTTCCAGCAGAAAAATCTTGCATGTTAAGCGGCCTCACGCTATAGTTTGCACAAGGTTTATCGTATTTGTTTACAATCCAATAATCCATAGTCTGAAATTAAAAATAGAACCATTGGAGGTTAACATGATTGACAAGGAACTTCTTGATATTCTGGCTTGTCCGGAAACAAAAGAAGAGGTGGCCCTGGCAGAGCAATCCATAATTGATTCGACGAATGAAAAGATCAAAGCTGGCGGGCTAAAAAACCGGGGTGGCGAAGAAATCCAAGAGCCCATCGACGGGGGACTCGTCCGGTCAGACGGCAAATATATGTATCCCATCAGGGATGACATTCCCATTATGTTGATTGATGAAGCGATTCCGCTATAAATTCGGTTACGGAGAACATAGGCTTGTGAGGTGTATGTGTTTTCCTTATTTACTATGGAAGTATTATGTCAGATCAATCAGAACAAGTCGATGATCCCTATCGTTTGAATCCAGATTATATTCAGGAACCACCCAAAGATCGTTGGGCAACTATTAAACAATTGGGCCCAGGATTGATCCTGACGGGATCGATTGTCGGTTCGGGTGAACTTATTGCCACAACGCGCCTTGGTGCGGAGGTGGGGTTTGTCGTCCTGTGGCTTATTCTGCTCAGTTGTGCCGTAAAAGTCCCGGTGCAAAGTGCGCTAGGTCAGCATGCCATTGCCACAGGACAAACCACGTTTGTTGCTTTCAATCAGGTCCCTGGACCAAGGTGGCGCGTATCCTGGCTGGTATGGGCATGTTTGTTCCTGATATTCTGGAGTACCATGCAGACCGGTGGTATTGTTGGTGCGATCGGCTTATCGTTAGAATTGCTTTTCCCCTTTTTTAGTGGGACCGTATGGATGATCATCATGACGGGTGTGGGCATGGCCCTTGTCCTGATTGGACATTATGCGGCGTTAGAACGAACGACGACCATCCTGGTGGCCTTGTTCACATTTACCACGCTCGCCAGTGCCATCCTGTTATTCTGGACCCCATATGCGGTTACTCCGGACGTTTTGATTGACGGATTGAAATTTTCCCTGCCTTCAAACGGAGCGGTCACAGCTTTCGCTGTATTCGGCATTACCGGCGTCGGAGCAACCGAATTGATCCTGTATCCATACTGGTGTGTTGAGAAGGGATATGCCCGGGCTACTGGAACATATGATGGTAGTGAGGCCTGGCGCCAGCGTGCTGCGGGATGGATAGGGGTGATGAGGAAAGATGTATGGCTTTCTATGGCTACATATACCATTGCCACGATCGCCTTTTTCTTTCTTGGCGCCTCGGTACTCCATGCCCAGGGGTTGATGCCAGAAGGGTTTGATACCGTACAGATTTTATCCAGCATGTACACCGAAACGTTGGGCGGATGGGCATTTTATTTATTTGGTATTGGGGCATTTGTTGTCCTGTTCTCCACATATTATGTCACCATAGCTGGCATGTCACGAATACTGGCGGATGCCGTCGGTCTTCTCGGTCTGACCTCCTACGATAATCCACAACAGCGAGGGCGTGTAATACGGATAATCAGCATTATTTTACCATTATTATACGCTTTGCTCTATATTATCTGGTCGGCTCCGGTTATGATGGTGATCATCGGTGGCTTAATGCAAACGATTCTGCTGCCTGCCATAGGTTGGGCAGCCCTGTATTACAGCCGCAACTCGACACAAAAAAATGGGATTGTCCAATCACCTGCCTTTATTATTATTCTGACCATCTCTACCCTGATCATGGCTACTTTTGCCTTTTATGCGATCTGGGTAAGGATATAAATTTATTGCTGTTCTGATTGAAAGGGACAACCTGCCATCTTATGGATTTTTTAACAGTAGAAGAAGAACTGCAGATCTATTACGAATACCAGGGATCCGGTCCAGTGGTCGTTTGGTTACACGACGGATTGGTCCATCGTGAAACCTGGGATGCTCAGTGGGATGCCTTTGTTGATCGTTACACGATGATTCGATATGACAGGCGGGGATTTGGACATTCCGACCATCCTGTGAGCTCATATTCTGACGTCGAAGATCTGCGTTTGCTGCTGGAATACCTTGAAGTTTTAGATGCGGTTATCATCGCCTCCTCAGCCGGAAGTAATATCGCACTGGAATTCGCCGTGACGTATCCGAAGATGGTCGAGCGGCTGATCTTGGCAGGTCCTGTAGTGGGCGGACTGGATCCCTCCGAACACTTTATTCATCGAGGTCAAACTAATTTTAAACCCCTATTGGAACATGGTGATCTGGAGACAACCATAGAAAACTGGGCGCATGATCCGTATTGGATTGATCCGTCGAATGATCATGCCACTCAAATGTTTCAGATGCTACTATCGGGGCATCCTCAAAATATCACTCACCCGTCTCAACACGCGCAAAATATGAATCCACCCGTTCTCGCCCGTCTCGCGGAGATTCATGTACCCACTCTACTGATCACCGGCGAATCTGACCATCCCGACATCCACGCCCATGCAGGAGCCATTCAAGCTGGTATTTCTCAGGCACAACGGATCGTTTTACCAGGTGCCGGTCATCTCGTGCATATGGAACGTCCGGACACATTTAATCGATTAGTTGGTGCTTATATTGACACGACATAACACAAAATAAGCCGGGCTATCGATAGATACAGATCAGGTCTGAACACCATTTCTGGAACAGAACCATCGCATTACATCCAAAGTCATTGCCGGGTGAAACCATGGAATTATACCAGATCCACAAGCCAAATGGTGATCTGGTTCCTATGGTGGCGAATATTTCGCACAGCGGTCAGTATGTCCCTGCACATATTGCCAGGCAATGGACCGATGAGCACCGGAAGAACACCCTAAATGTAGATTGGTATCTGGATCGATTGTATGATTTTCTACCCGAACTGGGCATTTCAATCCTTCAGGCCACCCATAGCAGGTATGTGGTAGATCTGAACCGGTCCTTATCGAACCCGATTCCTGGATCTTTTAAAACATCAGTAATCGCAGACCGGAATAGCAGAGACCAGCCAGTATATATTTCCCCTCCAGACGAAGATGAATTACAAGAACGCGTATACAATTATTATATTCCCTATCACCAGGCGCTTTACGAACTACTGGACCGGACGGTCCGAACCTTTGGTAAGGCCTATCTAATCGACCTGCATAGCTTCTTCGGTCCTCACAGAGGCTATGAGATTATCCTGGGAGATGATGACGGTCAGCTCTGCTCACCGTCTTTTGTTGATTGTCTGGAGCAGCATTATCTTACCCATGGCTATAAAACGGGTAGGAATGTTCAATTTACTGGTGGATATATCCCCGGGCATTATCATAAAATGCCTGGTGTAGAGTCGATACAAGTCGAAATTAGATACCACACGTATTTACCTGAAGATCATCTCGAAGGGCCAGATCCTCCCACGCTCGGTGACCTTGAGTTATCCCACGGGCGTTCCGCTTTCCGTTCCATCTTTGAAAATGTGGTACAAGAGGTGAAGCGCCTGTAATTAATGGCCTGGACAACCACCTTGCTGTGCAGCTTGCCTCCTCTAAATTGAATATGGAATCGACCATATTCCCTCGGTTCTGCAACCTTTTCCATTCCACGTCCGTCTAACCTCACATCAAACGCTCTTGGTCATCACTCTGCTGGAGGTTCTTTATGCGCGTCGTTGGTATTATCGCTTTAATCGGGGTGGTTCTTCTCGCCACCACCACCGCCCCATCCGCCGCCACCATACAGGAAATATTCGAAAAAAATGTAGCTTTCAAACCAGGCGGCCTCCTGACCCTGGATAATTTAAATGGGGCCGTGGAAATTCGATCCTGGGATAAGGCAGAAATCAGCATCCGGGCCCGAATAAAAATCGGCGAACGTGATCGTAAAGAGGCGGAAAAGTTGTATGATGAGGTGACCATTGCCGTAGAAGCATCTAGTGCGGGTCTGGAAATTTATACCGACGCCCCACGTAATCTTGGCCGCGGTCGTAATATCAGTGTACATTATGAGCTGACTGTACCCGAAGAAATTGATATGGATATCCGCACAGTGAACGGTAAGGTATATGCAAGAGATATTACTGGTACACTTATCCTGAAAACCACGAATGGTAGTGTAGAAGCTTCTGGGGCTGGCCCCTGAAGTCATGGCACGGGCGTTGCTTCAGGGAAAGTCAGCGGCCGATATCAAAGGCGCCGGGGTGAAACCGGGTGTAGTGGTCATGCTATTGAAGCCGAGGGCGGCTATGGAGATATCACACGAATTGGCCGTGCCCTCCCGGGTTATGGCAAGGATGTGACCTTTACGCGTGTTCCTTTTAACGGCTGAGAAAAAACACGACTTGAAAGCTATGCAGAAGGCCGTTACTTCCGAAACGAAAATAATCACCATTACAAATCCCAATAACCCGACCGCGACCTTGGTATCTAATGAAGAAATAGGCTAGTTCCTCGATAATGTCTCCGAAGATGTCCTCGTGATTATTGATGAGACCTACATCGATTTCGTTCAAAATCCAGAGTATAAGCCCGCGGCGGCCTATGCCATCTCAAGACCCAATGTGGTCGTTTCCCGAACGTTTTCCAAGGTATATGGTCTTCCGGGCGTTCGTATGGGATATGCGCTCGGGCACCCGGAAAACTTTGAAAATTTCTGGCTATATGCCGGCTGGATGCTGCCTACACTCAGTGTGTATGCAGCTGCAGCAGCACTCAATGACACTGAGCATATCCGAAAATCAAAAGAGGCCATATGGGCGGGACGCACTTATCTTACGCTACAATTAACCGCAATGGGTATCCCATTTACACCGAGCGAATCCAATTTCATGGTGCTCGATATGGGCAAAGATCGCGAGGATATCATTAATTTTATGGGTAAGAAAAAAGTGCTTGTACGAAATGCCCATGAAATGTGGAATATCAAGAACCATTTCAGGGTTTCGATTGGTACTCAGGATGAGTTGGAAGTATTTGTTGACACCCTGAAGGAAGCCCTTGCCAAAGTTTAAAAAAAGCTAATTATTCCCCTGTGTTTTATGCCCTGATAGTCCCAAACTATCAGGGCATTTTTTGTTCGTAACATATAATCAGGTAGTATGGTCTTAAAATACATTGGGCGTTCAATTCGGCCTGCTCAACTACGCAGGCAATAATTCAAAATGGTTGCGGTTGTTGCCTTTGGTCAATATGCATCTTTGATGGGGGTTTTGGTGGCTATGTCGTGGTAAAACATCCTGGTCGTAGAAACGCAATTTAATGCGTCTCTATGGGGGAGATTTATACAACAACTGGGCATATTTAGTTCTGTTTTTGCTCACGTAATGACAGTACATCGGACCAGGGCATGACCTGGCAACGGGCCGCCCAGGCTTCGTATAATGTAGACAGGTCCGATACAATTTCGGGAAAGTGTTCGGAGATATCATGTAATTCTGTACGGTCATCGGTCATATTATACAGTTCCCAATCGCCGGGATATTTACATACCAGCTTCCAGTTGTCCCGCCTCACCGCCTTATTCCCTTCATGTTCCCAATAGAGTACCGCTCTTTCTGAAGGTTGACCGTCAAATATTGACCGCATACTATATCCTTCAGCTGGTTGTATGTTCTGGCCATTATATGTTTCAGGATAGGGGGCACCGGCGACATCGAGACAGGTAGCCATGATATCCGGTAATTGTCCCGGTTGTCCTCGCATGGTCCCCTTTTCTGTTATGCCCGCTGGCCAATGGACAATCAAAGGGGTTGCGATCCCGCCTTCGTGGACCCAATGTTTGTATTCTCGAAAAGGGGTATTGCTCAGATTCGCCCAGGGTACACCATAACTTTGGTAGGTCTCTTCACCACCTGGCATAACCGCAGGATCGTTCCCTATCTGTACTGGTTTCCCATCTCGTGTAACCTCGTGAGCAATCCGACCAAGGACGTAGTGTTTAAATTGAGGCGAAATTTCCTCAGCACACCCCCCGTTATCCGCAAGAAAAAAGATCAGAGTTTGATCCAGTTGTCCGGTGTCCTCAAGGGTCTGAATGATTCTACCAATCCCCCGATCCATTCGGTCCACCTGGGCGGCATACACTTCCATTCGACGACAGTGCCAAGCCTTATGTTCTGCCTCATCCCACGGAGGTTGTGTCGGGTCACGCGGGGTCAAAGACCACTGTTCATCCAACAGTCCCATATCTGTCATCCGCTCGAGTCTTTCTTCGCGCAAGGTATCCCATCCTGCATCGAAACGGCCTGCATAACGGTCAATATCTTCGGGATGGGCATGTAGCGGCCAGTGGGGTGCAGTATAGGCTACATATGAGAAAAAGGGGGATCCAGACTGGTTACTTACGTGGTCTCGAATCTGTCTGGACGCCTCCTCACTGATGGCATCGGTGAGGAAATAATCGCCTTCTGGCGTCTCTATGCGCTCATTGTTCCGCGTCAGAGTCGATGGATTAAAAAAGTTGGAGGCGCCCGTTATAATCCCGTAAAACTCATCGAAACCACGTTGGCATGGCCAATTGTGTTTGGGATCTTCGGTATGGCGGGTGACATGCCATTTTCCTGACATGTAGGTTGCGTATCCTGCTGGCCTCAGAGCTTCGGCTATGGTGACCGTGTTTGCATTGAGATCTCCAAGATACCCATCTATGCCGTCATCATCCATCATATGTCCTACATCCGCCTGGTGGGGATAAAGCCCGGTTAGTAACGAGGCCCGTGAAGGGCAGCATCGTGCGGTGTTATAAAATTGTGTGAAACGGAGCCCGCCAGATGCCAAACGATCCAGATTAGGCGTATGGATTTCTCCCCCATAGCAGGCTAAATCCGAAAAACCCATGTCGTCGTTCAGGATTATCATAATGTTAGGTCGGGACATATCATGCTCTCTTTTCAAATCATCAGGCGATTACAGATAGATTTATGGGGCGCTGATCCGGGCGGCGCGGAACAGGCCATCGGCGGATTGCAATATTTTAGCGCGTAGTCGATATGGATAATCGGGATGTTCAGCCAGAAATGTCCGAACGATTTCAGCGGCCGTTTCCGTCTGATGACCGCCCAGGGTGGCATCGAGCCAACCTTTCGGAAAAAAGATGTCGCCTGTTTGCTGAATCTCTTCCAGCAGATCGAGGCTCGGTCTAATGTACGATTCGGAATCACGGGCTCGAAGAGGATGGTGCATATAGCGTATGGCTTCGAGTACCCAGGGTTCTCTCGCACGATTATTTTCTTCTGATAAGCTGGTCATAAACGCATCCCGGACCACAGGGTCTTCAGATAACGCTGGCATTACGAAAACAAAGCGAGCCTTTCGATCTGGATTCTCAATCCGTGCATGTTGTGTTTCCAGGATGTCTGATGGGTTCGATACACCACGAATGACCAGTTCGGCCGCCATCCCGATGTGATCCCGCTCGGATAATCTCAAACCATCGATCGACTTTTTCTCCGACCATACATCTTGTAATCGATCAAGGCCACCTTGCGTTATTGTAACAGATCGTAGCGTGTTGAAAAAAGATGCTTTGAGTGAACTGGATTTTGCTCGAATAAGATGCTTCCAGAGTACTTCTTCAAGCGCTGGAGCCCGTGCCAATCTACGTTCTGGGGGTAGATACTTCCAATAAGTGCCAGAGAGATAGCCTAAAATACGCTGTATATTGAGTTCGTCCGTTTCCTTGTTCAATGCACGCATGCTCAAATCAATCAAATCATCAGGCGAGGTGTGGCCATACAATAGATCATCCCAGAGGGTAATCCAGACAATACCCCGACGGACGGGATCAACTATCGCTGGCAGGTTTTTAAGCAGAAAAGTCCTGCTGGCTGAGTCGAGTTTAAAATAACCATATCCAATGCCCCCCCCATTGGGCAAAATATAGTCCGGCTGGGGTAAGTTGGCTGCCTCGGAGATATTGACTTCTGAAGACTTAAAATGGGTTTTTACGATCTTATCCTCATCAGGATAGGCAAGTAGCACCGACAGCGATTGATTCCAAAATCGTCCTTGATTCATTGGATCGGTTTGCATCAACCGAAGTTGCTTGATCTGTTGTTCTTCATTGAGTTGGAACTCGGTCTCAATAATCGGCCGACCTGGTTCTTCAACCCAAACCCTGCTCCAGGTTTGAAGATCTTCATCGGACAGGCCATCGAGAATACCGACCAGGTCCGGCCAGGTTGCATTCCCAAACTTGAACTGATTCAGATAGGTGCGTATGCCCGACTGGAAAGTCGCCTCACCCACGAGTATTTCCAGGTGTTTCATGACGATAGGAGCCTTCTGATAAATAATCGCCCCGTATAACGTCCCAGCCATATTCAGATTTTCAAGCGGCTGACGAATCGGGTTAGCCCCACCGGTGCGATCTACTCCATAGGCGGAGGGATAATGGCCTAATAGAAACCTGAGATCATGGTTGATCTCAGGAAACGATGGATTGACGATTTTAGCCGCCATAAAGTTTGCAAAAACCTCTTTGGTCCACACATCATCAAACCAATTCATGGTAACCAGATCTCCGAACCATATATGGGCGGTTTCATGGGAAATCAACCCGGCCCGCCCAAGGTATCGGTTCTTAGTTGCGGATTCATCCAACAGCAGGCCGGTGTCTCGATAAAAAATGGCCCCCGGATGCTCCATTCCACCATATTGAAAACCGGGAATAAGTACGAAATCGAATTTCCCGAATGGATAGGGCATCGCCGTATACGCTTCCAGCCAGGAAAGCGCTGAGGCATGTAAATCAAACACCGTCTCTTTGTTTCTGGTCACTTTGTCTTCGTCCGTTTCCCGATGGTACATGGTCATGGTTCGGCCGTTGCGTTCGGCCGTTTCAGCTTGAAACAAGCCTGCAGCAAATGCAAACAGATAGGTACTGATCGGCTGGGTTACTTCAAACTGATAAGTATGGCCCGTTGTCGTTTTTGTTTCTTCACTCAGGGCGCCATTGCTAACGGCGATCCAGTCGGTTGGCGTATGTAATGTCAGCTTGAATCGGGCCTTCAAATTAGGCTGATCGAAACATGGGATGGCTGTTGCGGCCCGATCGGGTACAAACAGGGTATACAGAAATTCGGGATTTCGATTCAGGGACATGTCCCCGGCACGAAATATAATCTTCAGGCTATTCGCCCCTACCTTCAAAGCCGATTCGGGGATAAGGATATGCTGTGCTGTCACTTCGTATTCTGTATGCGTGTCATTCGTTTGGACTTCTCGAACATACGCCCCAGGTTGACGAAAATCGAGAGCGATACCGCCGGCCGTATCTGACAGATGAAATCCAACGATCTCTACGCCTTCGATGGCCCCATCCACCCTTTCTGGAATCGTCAAGACAAGGTCATACCGAACCTCTGATATGGTCCGGGCACGTCGCTCCGCCAGTTCCCATGACACCCCCGGTTCCAGATTGATGGGTGGGACGGAGGTACAGGCCGTATGCAACATAATTGTTATACCTATGATCAGAAATCTGAAGGTCATATTTCGGGTCCTCTTAAGTCCACCCAATGATTATCTGATGAAATCCCAGAGATGTCGATCAGAAAAGATATTAATGCCTAATTCAGATTTTAGAATATACAATATGCCTAAGGAAAAAATAACGAGGCCTATCATCATCACCGCCAAAAACAAAACAGAAGCCATCAATAACGAGGTCGTTCTACGATCCGATTCAATATGATGTATGGATTGTCGGGGATCGCGGCCCAGCATAAATACAAAATATAGTCGAATAAAAAATAAGGGAATGATCCCCCGGACATCGATAGCATGTTTCTTGGGCAGGCTGGTTTTTATGGCTGTACGAATGGCTTCGAGTTGTTTGGGTGAAAAAGAGGCATAGATCAGCGGATGTATTTGCTTCACCGTATTTTCAACCATAATATTCATCTGGTCATATCTTCCCATGGGATCCGCTCCTCAATAACTAGAATATGCCTGCAACACAAAGACGCCAGAGTACACCGAATACACACTGGTGAAATATAAATCACATTGAACGCCGGATATTCCGAGATCGGTATCCAATCAATATATCTTTAGTTTTTCATTGAAGATCTATTGAATACCGAGCAGTTGGATCCTCAGCCATTCGACCTGTTGTTCATCACCATCAAACGCCCAGACTAATGAGGTATCCGTATAGGTCCCGGGTAACGGGGCGAGACCGACGGCCGGGGCATGGTATTCCATCTCTCCGAAACCGAATCCATCCCAGGCTTGAAACACCTGACTTCCAGCAGATTCGGGGGTAGGTCCATCGCAATATCGCATCTCAGTTTCAATGTTGAAATCACGAATGATCAACGATTGTCTGCCGTGTATGACGGGACTTACTGCGGCGGTCCGTCCCGGTATCTGATCTGCGGAGAAACCAATTTTGGCATTGGACTTTCCGCCATAGGGCCAAATTAAATGATCGTCGTGAGATGTCCACGCCCCCGTATTGAAATACGGCATAGGGGCTTGTTTGCCAATGGTCGGTACGATCAGGGTATGGCCCGCCGGAACTTGTATCAGATTCCACAGGCCGACCTCCTGGCCTTCCTGAAAATCTATGCTGGTAATGGTCTGGTGAATCGCATAACCCATGAAGCGAAGCGCCGCAGGGATATCTATCGGCGGGGCTCGCAGGAGGCTGACCTTTCGCACAATAGAAAAGGATATCTGACGACCATCCCGTTTATCTGTCATTACAGGATTTGCCGTAAAGGTGATCGCATCCGCTTTTCGGGTCATCTCGTAATCCCCCGGGTCTTCTTGTTCCTGAACGGCATACGTACTGAACTGTATCAGGTCCCGAGGTTTATCCTCCCAGGCGAACACATATTCAGGGGCAAAACGTACCCGGTCACCACCTGGACCACCTGCAAGTTGTGCGGATGGTGTTCCTTTTGATACCATATCTGCAAGATCCGGATGCGTGAAAAACAGGTTCTGATCGTCCTCAGAGAAGGCCATTGCAACAATCCGGGCACCGGCAGGACTACAAACGAGGTTGCCATTGCGTGTATGGACCACTTCTATCGGCTGCCTCGCCTTGTGAAAACATTGGATAATTTGATTTAGAGTCATGGGTTGAAATAGATATGGCATCTGTCCTGTGGATACGATGCAAGGACCTCATGGATGGTGATTAGTTACGGTCGGAAACTGTCCACCCGTTCAATCAATGTACCATTTCGGAAAACCATAGGCATGGGCCGGATTGACGATCCCATCAATATAGTCATTGGTGGCCGGTGCAGGATCCATTGCATGACCGATATAACATAATACTGGCCGAAGAGAACCCCGTTGGGTCTGGATAATGACGGCTTCCGGGAGAAAGATGCTGCCCAGCACATCCTGGGCATGGGTATACAGACGATCCAACTCTGCATGGGTGGCGGTAGCGGTAATACCATATACACAATGCTGATCAGACGGCACCAGATTGGCCAGCGGTTGAATACGAATGTCATACCCGTTCAGCCGTGCAATGGCAAAGTGTTCGGGTGCGAGGTCTACTTCTTTCAGTACTTCGAAGTTGATGTACGAACCGTAGAAGAAGGTCCATACAGCCGTATCGGCCATGGAAAGCTCCTTCGAGTGCCGCGTGCGGAATAACTTTATATTGCGTCTATTGTAATCAACGAACATGGATCTGTCAAATTAGACGCATTTCTTCCCACGTTTTGGTTTGTAATAAGCTTTGAATCAGATTAGACGCCAAAAGGTCACGATGTATAATGCCTGAGGATTGATTGCATCAAATCCAATCTCCCCTGGGTTCGAATTTAACGATCGGAACATATCCTCCGCCCTGCCGTTTCGATTACGATCCACGGACGACATTGCTAAAATAAGGCGCTTAGGCCTTTAATGAAAAGCCCTTCATTCGGTGTTCGGGTGCAGGTTTTCTCAATATTTTGTTATTCCATACAACCCTTTAAAAAGTTATTATTGGATTAACGCTCTATGATTTAATTAACAGGGCATGGATCGACCCAATCGCTTGTGCTCCTATTTATTTATAAAATGAACCTGATTAACCAGGGAGAAGCTGATGAAAATTACCGATGTAGAAACAATTCCGATCGATAACCGGGGACATGGCCGTCTGGGCTATCTCATTCTTGTTCGCACCGATGAAGGCATCACAGGCCTCGGCGAGGCCGCGGCAGATTGCCATCCGGGTACGGTCGCCCATGCCATCAGACAGATGCCCCTCAAAGGGCGGAATCCCATGGCCATAGAAACAATTCTGGCAGGACATGTATCAGGGCACATTCTGGCGGGGTGGCCCCATCTGGTCCAGCGCGATCAGTGGCGTGGAACAGGCCTTGTGGGATATAAAGGGAAAAGCGCTTGGAACCCCGGTCTATGAATTGGTTGGCGGGGCCGTACGAGACAAGGTCAAATTGTATACCCACACCTTATTCGGGACGCAATCTCCTGAGGCATTCGCGGCGTCGGCCCTGGAAGCGATAAGCCTGGGGTTTTCAGCCGTTAAATTTGACCCCTTCGGATTTGCTGAGCAGCGGATGGATATCGGCGAGATGCACAGGGCCGTGGATCGCGTGCAGGCCACCCGCGAGGCTGTTGGGCCAGAAGTGGAGATTCTCATAGAAGGCCACGGTCGTTTAAGTCCCAATATGGCGATTCGCATGGCGAGACTTATAGAACCGTATAATCCTTTTTTCTTTGAGGAACCCGTGCCACCGGAAAATGTGGATGAAATGGCTAAAGTCGCGAGGGCGATCAATATTCCAGTGGCGACGGGTGAACGGTTGTACACCCGATGGGCCTACCGGGATCTATTGGAAAAACAGGCCGCTGATTATATTCAACCGGACCTATGTCACTGCGGTGGTTTTGGTGAAGCCCGAAAAATTGCCGCTATGGCAGAAACGTATCACATCCGTGTTTTACCTCACAATCCAAATGGCCCTATTTCAACCATCGTCGGCGTGCACTTCGGTATCTGTACGCCGAACTTTGAAATGCTGGAATATCCAAGACAACCTGCGGATCAGATATCTGTACTGGGCAATATGCCTACGGCAGAAAACGGGACCATCGCGATGCCGGTTGGGCCTGGTTGGGGACTTGAGTTGGACGAGGAGAGGTTAAAACAGTATCCACCGGAAAGGTAGGTCATATAGGTATGATCACTTGTTCATTTTACGTCGGAAAACGATAAACGGAGCGCTTCGAGTTCTTCCCAACGTGCGTATGCCTTTTCGAGGGCGGCTGTCGCGGCTTCGAGACGAGCATTCAGTTTGGTTATATCGGTTCCATTCTGATAAGTGGCTGGATTGGCCAGGGTGTGTTGAATCTTCTGCTGCTCAGTCTCAAAACTTGCAATCTGTGACACCAGCCTATTGAGTTCTTTCTGATCTTTGTAGCTCATCTTACGCCCACGTTCTTTCGGCGCAGACCGATTTTCTGGTTTGGCGGACTTCGGTTCATCTACATGCTGGCCTTTTCTCTGACGCAGCCAATCGTTATATCCACCAACATATTCGTTGACGCCATAGGGTCCTTCGAAGGCGATGGTACTGGTGACGACATTATTTAAAAATGCGCGGTCATGGCTGATCAACAATACCGTGCCCGAAAACTCAACGACCATCGATTCAAGAATCTCAAGGGTTTCAGCATCCAGATCATTCGTAGGTTCATCAAGGGCAAGGATATTCGCCGGTTGAGTGAATAACCTGGCCAGGAGTAACCGGTTCCGTTCTCCACCTGATAGTATTCTGACCTGGCTGCGAGAACGAGCTGGACTGAATAAAAAATCCTTCAGATAGCTCATGACATGTTTTGGCCTTCCGTTGAACATCACATGATCGTTTCCATCCGCCACCGTATCAAAGACCGTTTTGTTGTCGTCAAGTTGCTCTCGTAATTGATCAAAATAAGCGACTTGCAAACGCATACCATGGGTAATGGTACCCTCTTGGGGTTCAAGATCACCAAGCAGCAATCGAAGCAAGGTGGTTTTCCCCACCCCATTTGGTCCGATAAACCCCACCTTGTCGCCGCGTTGTAAAATAGTTGAAAAGTTAGCAAGAACCGACGTGTTTTCATAGGCAAACGTGATCTGTTTCGCTTCGATGACCCGCTTACTCGTTCTTTCTCCCTCCTGCACTTTCAATCGGACCTCGCCTGTGACAGCGCGGCGATTTTGACGTTCAACCCGCATGCGTTCCAGCGCTCGAACTCGGCCTTCATTGCGGGTACGCCTGGCACGAATCCCCTGGCGTATCCACACTTCCTCCTCTGCAAGTTTTCGGTCAAATTCTTTTTGATGGATCATGTCCGCTTCGAGTTTCGATTCCCGGCGCTCAAGATAAGTGGGATAGTCGCACGGCCAACTCGTGAGTTGCCCCATGTCGAGGTCAAGAATGCGGGTGGCTATTCGTTTTGTGAGTAACCGATCGTGGGTCACGAACAGTATCGTCCCTCGTTGTTTGAGAAGAAAAGTTTCAAGCCAGGTGATCGCTTCGATGTCGAGATGGTTAGTTGGTTCGTCCAGCAACAGGACATCAGGCTGAGTCGCAAGAGCTCGGGCAAGCAATGTACGCCGTTTTAATCCGACTGATAAGATTTGAAAATCGGTCTCCGGATCTAGCTGCATCCTTGAAAGTACCGTCTCGACTACGGGCGGGCCCGATTGCATCGAAGGCACCAGTTCAGATACCACATCGCGAACGGTGCCAGACAGCCCTTCCGGTACATCCTGATCGAGCAAAGCGATCCGGAGGTGTTTCTGTCGGATCACTTCCCCCCCGTCCGGTTTTACCGTACCGGCTATGATTTTCATCAAAGTTGATTTTCCTGCGCCATTTCGACCCAATAAACAAAGGCGTTCACCTGGTTCGATTTTAAGGTTCAATCCGTCAAATAAGGGGGGATCCCCATAAGAAAGGGTTAGATTATTCAAAGAGATGAGTGGCATAAGATTGTTTTGAAGAAAATCTGATTATTCAGGGCAAATATTATTAGAAACTACCATCGACAAGATGGGGGTTTTTTATCCTATGATCGGCATCCCAAATGTCGCTTGATTTAAAAGCACCGGCCCAAGGTACGGACCTTTGGTCTGTTTCGCAATTAAAAATACCAACATGAGACTTTATCTATTTAAATTTTCCCACGGTAAGGTATCAAAGATAAATATCAGGCTCGAAAACAATCCATCAACATCTGAATACTTGAAGGGATCAAGGAGCTATGTAGACCTTGATTATCGAGGAATGGGCCGCAGGCTGGCATGCTGACAAAGATAAAAAGTCGACCGGACATGGGTTATCCAAACGACTTCCCACGTAGATTTTTGGAAAGACCTCAGAATGGATAAAAAATAAATGCGGGGATCATGCTGCCCGGATTAAATTTAAAAAGGCTTCGGATTCTTCTGCTTCCGCGCTGAATCTGGCTTCGTAACTTTCGAGATTTAAATCACTCCGGGTGTGAAACATGGGGTGTTTTTTAGAGAGAACAGCAATCGCGTCCTGCGAAATTTCCGGGACCAATTCGTCACCATCGGAACCCATATGAAACATTCGACAGATGATATCGGAGAGATGTACGAGCATAGCGATCTCAGGATGGTCCTCTGCATCCGCAGGATGATGATAGGGGATGCCATCAACCAACTCGGCTGGCATGTTCCACGTCTCAGCGAGCCACTGGCCTATTTCGCTTTGTGTGACATCAATTAGCGCCCGTTCGGCCGCCATAAGGGACATGCCTCCATTATTAACCAGTAAAAGAATTTCGTCAAATTCTAGTGGAAAATAGCGAAAAATAACGAATATACCTATATCATGTAGTAAACCCGCAGCAAAGGCCTCTGCGCCGGAAGGGTTGCCATATATCTTAGCCAGCATTCTGCTGGCGATTCCACATCCTGCTGAATGTTCCCAGAAACGTTTCAAATCAAACTGATCATTATTCGACTCAGGGCTGAATTGGCCTGCAACAGAAAGACTAAGTCCCAGGCCTGAAGCTGACTGAAACCCAGGGCACCGCGTGCCGTATCCAATGTGGATATCTGTCGAGGAAAGCCATAGAACGACGAGTTTGCTATTTTAAGCAGCTTCGCCATTAGCACGGGATCGGTCGCGATTAATTTACTTAACTCCGATACAGAAGTCTCCGATTTACCAATTAACTCCATCATTTTGATGACCACCGTCGGTAAAGTGGGCAGGTCATCAATCTTGTCGACAATATTCTGCAATCTTGGAGTGATGGTACTGGCAGCCAACATGGTCGTAGTCCCATTTTTGTTTTCCATGTAAAGAGACCTTAGGATTAAAGGCTCTTACACCTGTATAAAAAACACCGACCAGATTGGACAACAACTTTAGAGTAATATAACCCTTCCACCAGAGTCTATCGTTTTATAGCTTTCAATATCACAAACTTCGAGTTGCTGGCCACGGTCCGGCAGTTGCCGAACAGTTGTTCCAAAGTGATGTGATACGCCAGATGCCTGTTCCCGACGACCCAAAGTGTCCCCCCTTGTCGAAGACCTTGTTTAGCCGCACGAAACATATCACGAGCGATCGTATCTCCCTGCCCCCGTTCCTGGTGAAATGGGGGGTTGTTCAGAACCAGATCAATGCTGCCGGCAGGCACAGAGTCGATTACATCTGTCGCGGTAAATCGGGCTTCTCGTTGATCACCAAATGCAGTCTTGAAATTGGCTTCCGCTGAAGCTATAGCCATATAGGATTCATCGGTAAATATGAGATTGGCTTTGGGATTTCGCCCGGCAGCGATGAGCCCCAGCACGCCGTTGCCACAGCCAAGATCGAGAATAGTCTCTGATAAGGCGGTATGGGGCATGTGCTCCAGAAGAAATCGCGTGCCATTATCGAGTTTCTCCCGTGAAAAAACATTAGCATGATTTGTAATCTGTTGACCTGTTTCTTCAAGAGTGAAATGACTAGGATAAGGGCAGGAACCAAGTTTTAGGGCCATGTCAGGCTGACAGAATATCAACCGCGCTTTTTTTCTGGCAAGTGAGGTACGCGTGGGACCAGCGGTTCGCTCAAATAATTGGAGGGTAGAGGTGTGAATCGCTTTTGACATGCCAGCCGCCATGATCCTTGTGTCCGCATGAAAAGAGGCCCGGAGGCTATGTAGCTGATATTCCAGCAGGGCCATACTCCTGGGAATTTTTATCAGGACCAGATCAAAAATCTTATCCGGTGAATTTAAGCTGTTAAATAATTGAAGTGGTTCGACAGGCAAACTATTGCTTCTGAGATTTTCCAGCGTGCCCTGGTGAGTCAAGTATGAATCGGAAACCAGGTGCGGTAGATATTTCGACAGCGCAACCGAAAGCGCGCCAAATAAATCATTGAGGATCAATACCGATGCATTTTCAACAGGCAGGTTTTCCGTGTCAAGCTGATGGAGGAGATATTCATCTGCCGCATCCCAGGCTCGCAAGGTATCTTTTTTTCTAAATGGAAAACGGGTGAGTTGAAAGACACCCTGAGGAACGGTCATTATGGCCATCGATACTCCCATCCCCCTCCTGTCAGAGCAGGAAGGTCGGTGCGGGTAATTGATCTGGGAAATAAATGAGGTTACACCTTTACCCTCGTCTGTTCCGAGTAGGTGCTTTCAAATATCTTATCTGCATTGCCGGCTTCGAAACCTGCCCGGCGATGTTCTGGGTTAATCATATCAGCATCGAGATGGGCAAACTCTGGCCGGACTTTGCGTTCTGCAAATTCTACATACGAGCCCGAAATAGGATGGACATCTCCATCGGCGAATGGGGCAGGAATCATCTGAGCCACGGTGGCACTCTGGATCAGGAGACCATCTGCGGAGGTCTTTATCTCTCCGCCCGCATTATTGAGTTTAACGCCCCGATCCTTGAGAAATCTGTTAAACTGCGGTATGGTTTTATACCCTTCAGGTAAATGATGTACCGCAATGGTATAATGATTCAAATAATACCGGTTATATATCACCCAAGCCGCATACTCGGATTCTTCCTTGAGACGCGTATAATCCGCCCAGGAAGGTAATCGCCAGAGGGATTTATGTAGAAAATCATCGATCTGCACCGGATCATTTCGGTCAATAGCCAGGACCGGATCAGCCGTCAATTCATCTGTGTAGGTACGAATGATGTCCTGCGCCTCAGAAGATAGATCCATCACCCGCAGTTCGCTGATAAAGATTCGAGGAAGGACGGTCTCTGGGGGTTCGTACCAGAAGGCTTCCAACTTCTTTTCTTCGAAATGATAGAAATCCCGTTTTTTATATCCGAAATGAAAAAAAATCTTTTCCAGACTATGAATACCAAGCAAAGGTACACCCAGTGTACGAAAAGCGATATGATCATTCTCAATATCCATTTGACTTGTGATCAGCCCTTCATCGATCATCTTCTGTGATATCGAGGCCACATCAGGCACCCGTTCAACATATCGAGCCATCAAACCCATTAAAACATGATTAAGTTCAGCTAACATTGCCATTTGATATCCTATATTTCTTGCGTGCCCACGCACACACGCTGGTTACAACCCGTCTTACCCTCTCCCACGGCCTTATGATGCCGCTGATTGTCCCAACTCGGTGGCGCGATTCAACGACCGCGTAAACATAGCCATCCCTTCTTCCAGTAGATCCTGCGGGGTATTCAAGGGTGCAATAAATCGCAGCGTACTTTCTCCACAGGGTAAGGTGAGTAAACCCTCGTGGAAGGCCACCCGAATCAGCTCATCACGAAGGACCGGATCCGGTGTTTTCTTAATCGGGTCACTCACGATATCGATACCGACCATCATCCCGAGGCCTCGGACATCTCCAATATACGGGTGCTGCTCCTGCAATTTACGTAACCCCGTTTTCAACCATTCACCTGACTTATGGGCCTGCTCCAACAGGTTTTCATCTTTAATGACGTCCAGCGTTGCAAGGGCCGCCGCCATCGCTACCGGATTTCCACCAAAGGTACTGCCCTGTGCCCCGGGCTCCCAGGTCATGACCGATTCACGGGCAATGATACCACTTAATGGCAATCCGCTGGCAATGCCTTTGGCGAAAGCAATAATATCTGGTTCCACGCCATCATGCTCAATAGCCCACCATTTCCCCGTACGACCAACCCCGGACTGTATCTCATCTACAATAAGCAATATCCCGTAACGATCGCATAGGTCTCTTAATTTTGGCAGAAAATCAGATGGGGGTACGATATACCCTCCCTCACCTTGAACGGCTTCAACCAGGATTGCGGCTACCTCGTCCGGTGCAACTTTGATGTCCAGCAGATTTTCAATATAGCCAATCACATCATTATCTACAAGTTTGGGACGATAAGGATCAGGATATGGGACATGGAATACATCCAATGCCTGGGGATATTTTCCTGATTGAACCGCTTTGCTCGCGGTAAATGACAGGGCACCCATCGTGCGGCCATGAAACCCGCCCAGGAAACCGATAAATTTCGTTCGACCCGTATGATACATCGCGAGTTTTACAGCAGCTTCTATCGCCTCAGCCCCCGAGTTACCATAATATAGCCGGGTAGGGTCCTGTATTGGTGCAATCTCAGCTAGTTGCTCAGATAATTCCACGGCTTGAGGGTAGTAAAAATCACCCAGACAAATGTGCCAGAAACGATCCAGTTGATCTTTTACTGCTTCAACGACCCTGGGATGTCGATGACCGACATTCATCACGCCTATCCCGCTCATAAAATCGATATATCTTTTTCCGTCCACGTCCCATAACAAGCTGCCTTCAGCACGGTCCACCACCAGAGGATATTCCCTTGTATATGATGATGAATTGATAGATTCATCCCGGGAAATCAATGCTTCTGCTTTTGTCCCAACAGAATTGACAGCCATACCCACCTTCAACACAGACAATATTCTTATTATACAACGACTTATATAAACAATATATTGTTTTATTTTATATATTCCAACAGATATTTATTGTTTTTCCCACAATAAACACTAAATTACCATTATTATATGTTTCCCGGTAATGGAAAGATAAAAATGCTATGCTTACACCTTCCACGCAACAAACACGAACTACGCCTTAAAACCATGCCAAGTATTACGTGGGTTCCATATATTCCATATAAATGGTTTATAACATGAGGATGAATCCTATGCTCCAAATCGACGAACTGGATAAAAAAATACTTGCCCTGCTTCAAAAAAATGGGAGGGCCTCCCATATGGACATGGCCCGTCGGCTTAAAGTTGGTCATACCCGTGTGAGAGACCGTATTCTACGGATGGAGGAATCAGGGGCCATTACAGGATATCGGGCTGATATCAATCCTCAGGTGCTTGGATATGGGATTCATTGCTCGATTCTTATCGAGGTTGATCAGCGGCATGATTTTGATACATTTGTAGAAGAGGTTATGGCTATGGATGAGGTCGTGGAGGTGGTCAATCTGACAGGCGAATATGATATTATCATCCGCATTTGGGCACGAGACATTGCCCATCTCCGTGATGTCCTTTATAATAAAATCAGTGCCCTGCCTGCCCATGTTCGGACCTTATCCAACATGGTACTGGACCACAAACAGAAGCATCTGGGGATCTGAAATATGCGAGATTTTTCGTTAGAAACCTATTTTTCGAAGTGGGAATTTACGGCAAAATACCACATGACTGCCTCTGATATGGAAAGTATGGCTCTATCCGACCTTCTGGCTCTGGCCAGCCCGGAAGATCAGCATCGGTTTGAATCCCTTGGACTAGGGTACACGGAAACCTTTGGGCTACCGGAACTTCGGACGGAAATTTCCCGGACGTATGACTCAGCAGACCCAGAACATATTTTGTGCTTCGCGGGTGCTGAAGAAGGGGTGTATGTCGCTATGCAGGTTCTGCTCACAGCGGAAGATCACGCGATTGTCATTGTCCCCAATTATCAGGCCGCAGAAACGTTACCGTTAAGCATTTGTGAGGTATCCGGGGTTCCGCTTAATCCAATGGACAACTGGGCTCTGGATGTAGACCAAATTAAACAAGCGCTTCGTCCAAACACCAAACTAATATCAATAAATTTTCCAAATAACCCGACCGGTGCCATCCTGTCGCGTGATCGATATGATGGGCTAATCGATCTTTGCCGGGAAAGAGGCATTTATCTTTTTAGTGATGAGGTCTACAGACTACTTGAACGAAAGGATGACCTGAGGTTACCACAAGCGGCCGATGTATATGAGCGGGCTTTATCCCTCAATGTCATGTCCAAAGCCTACGGTTTGCCGGGTCTGCGTATCGGTTGGATCATGTCCAGAGATACGGAGGTGCTTCAGCGTATGGAACGATATAAACATTATTTGTCGATCTGTAACTCAGCCCCAAGCGAACATCTGGCGTTGATCGCTCTCAAAGCAAAGGAAATAATATTAGCCCGCAACCGGACGCTTATCGGTGACAATTTGAAGAAGTTAACGGCTTTCTTCAACGACTTCCCCAACTCTTTTGATTGGAAAGAACCCGATGGTGGTTGTGTGGGCTATCCACGATATACCGGTCCGATGGATACAAATATATTCTGTGAATCTCTGGTGAGAGAGACCGGGGTTCTGTTGTTGCCACCAGTAGTCTACCGATCCGAGCTTATAGAGACCCCGAAAGATAGATTCCGTATTGGATATGGCCGGAAGAATATTGAACAAGGGGTCTCTGTTTTCCGTGATTACCTGCTAAAAACAGCGCATAACTGACAGATAGCATTGGGGTTAATCTTTTTTGCGGAATTCCTTGGGCCAGTAATGTTCCGGTTCAGCTGTAAAGGTCATCGGTTCTTTGCTTACCGGATGTGTAAAGGTTATTTTCCGGGCATGAAGCGCCAGCGACTTCTCGGGAAACTTACGCTTTGATCCGTATCTGAAATCACCAATGATATTATGACCACGGGAGGCGAACTGCACACGTATCTGATGATGCCGCCCCGTATGCAGGTCGATTTCTACCCAGGACATATTATCCTGCCAACCTAACCGCCGAAAGGACAACTCGGCCTTTTGTCCATTCCGACCCTTTGAGACATGGCTTGTCACACCATGACGTACAATCAGATCTTCCATGAGGCCCGATTCTGCCACTTTGCCCTGGACTAAGGCCCAATATTTTTTCTCTATCGTCCTCGAACTAAACTGATTCACCAACCGGCTGGATGCCTTCGAGGTCCGCCCGAAAACAACGACCCCAGACACTGGCCGATCGATCCGATGAACCAGCCCGAGGAATACATTGCCGGGCTTATTAAATTTGTCTTTCAAATACTGTTTGCCGTGCTCGAGCAGCGTTGGGTCCCCGGTACTGTCACCCTGAATGAGCAGGCCAGCCGGCTTTCTGACGACGAGAAGATGGTTATCGAGATAGATGACATGCAGTGGTTTCATTATTTTCCTTCACCAATCCAGGATGAATACGGTCAATGAGCGAGCCCCATGGGCACCGATGACGAGAGATTGTTCGATGTCGGCTGTTTTTGAAGGGCCTGAGATAAAGACACCAAACCCGGGTTTTGTTACGTTTATTTGCTGGTAGGCCTCATGCATATTGTGGACAATATTCTGCCTTCTGACCGTGAGGATCAGATGCTGGGTGATAAATAACGCGACCCGGTGAGGCAATTTTTCGTCTGTAAGCCAGATGGCTCCATTTTCGGCGACACCAAGGACCCCGTCAGCGATAAACACATCCAGGTTTTCCAGATCATGCGGATCAGAGATGTCATCGAGTCCCCCTCCTTCTATCGGGGCATGCGTGCTGCATGAGGCGACCATTTTGGCCGTCCGGTAAACAGGGAGCAAATCAATCGCCTCTGTAAGGTTTGTTTCTCTATCTACCTGCACGACTTCCCCACCGACAGCAGTTACCGATGCTATAAATGTCTCTATCGGATCAGCAAATTTGATCCACGATTGATTCAGATCAGGATAAGGCATCTCTATTACGGATTTATAACGCAATTGGGCCAGGATATCATCTCTGCTGCTCATACCTTTTTATCCTTGCGATTTTTCTTGTACCAGGAGGCAAATGAGGCGGCTGGCGGCTCAGGTAAATCACGCTGCTTTCCCCAGGTGTTAAATCGATTATTCAACAGGCCAGGCCACACGCTCATACCCCGTCTTGCTATTGCGCCAAAAAATCTAAAAAGAAGCGGACGGCCTAACACACGGGCAGTCAGGGCCATCGCGATTTTCTTACTCCAGGCCAGATGGCCCTTCAGCCTGATATGATTACGTAAGGTTAAAAGCTGGTGGTGGAGTGGAATTTTAACCGGACACACATCAGTACAAGAACCGCATAACGAACAGGCGAAAGGTAAACTCTGGTAGGTCGCCGCGTCCTGCATAGGATTTAGTACGGAACCGATAGGCCCTGGTACCGTGGCCGAATAACTATGTCCCCCACTGCGCCGGTACACCGGGCAGGTGTTCATACACGCACCGCAACGAATACAATTTAACGCCTCGCTGTACGTCTCATTTTGACGCAGAGCCGTACGACCGTTATCGAGAAGAACGATATGTAGTTCTCCTCCATCGCGAGGTCCATGAAAGTGCGAGGTATAGGTGGTGATGGGTTGACCCGTGGCGGAACGAGCCAGAAGCCGGGTAAAAACACTGAGGTCTTTTACATGGGGAATCAGCTTTTCCAGGCCCATACAGGCGATGTGCAGTTTAGGTAAAGAAACACCGAGGTCCGCATTCCCTTCATTCGTACAAACAACGATCCCCCCCGTTTCAGCAATGGCGAAGTTGACCCCGGTGATCCCGGCATCAGCATCCATGAATTTTTCCCGCAGATGATGCCGTGCGGCCTCGGTGAGATATTTGGGATCCGTGGCTCCTATTTCAGTGCCCAGGTGCTCATGAAACAACGCGCCCACTTCCTCTTTTTTGATATGGATGGCCGGCAGGACTATGTGGCTCGGGGTCTCTTGGCGCAATTGGACAATCCGTTCTCCTAGATCCGTATCCACCACCTCGATCCCGTGTTTTTCCAGAAAGGGGTTCAGATGACATTCTTCGGTGAGCATGGATTTGCTTTTTACCACCCGTTGTACCTGATGCTTCCTTAGTATATCATACACAATCTGATTGTGTTCCCGGCCATCTTTAGCCCAATGAACGTGCGCACCGAGGGCTGTGGCCTTTTCTTCAAATGCGATCAGGTAGGTATCGAGTTTCGATAAAGTATGGCCTTTGATCTGAGATGCGGTTTCACGAAGCCGTTCCCACTCCGGTATGCCATGGACTTGCTTATCCCGCTTCTCCCTGATAAACCACAAGGCCTCATCATGCCAGTGTGCTTTGTCACTATTTTCGACAAAGGCCTGTGATTTTACTGCGTGGGGTTGAGGGGTTTGGTTCATATAGTCTACTCCGACGGTATCCGGCCTGCCAGAATCTGGGCGATGTGCATGACGTGAACAGGCTTTTTCTGACGCTTAATCAAGCCCGACAGATGCATCAGACAGGACATGTCTGTAGCCGTAAGCACCTGCGTCCCGGCCTGTTCATGATCTGCCAACCTATCCAGACCCATCATACAAGATATCGCTTCTTCATTGACAGCAAACGTCCCCCCAAATCCACAACATTCATCTGGGCGTTTTAAAGCCGTGATCTCAAGACCACCAATCAATTCAAGCAGTTGCCTGGATTTGCTGAAGGTCGGACCGACTATTTCGGAGGATTGGCCCATGCGCAGCTCTCGAAGACCGTGACAACTTTCATGCAAGCCCACACGATAGGGAAAGGAGAGATCCAACGCGTCCACCTTGAGGACATCCACCATGAACTCACAGAGTTCATAGGTTTTTGATTTCAAGGATAAAAAATCCGGGTGGGTGCCAAGATAGCTGTCATAATGGTGACGTACCATGGCCACACAACTGCCGGAAGGGGCGACAATATAATCATAGCTTTTGAATATTTGAACAAAACGATGGGCGAGGGGTCCGGCATCATCCGTACATCCGGCATTAGCCATCGGCTGACCACAGCAGGTCTGCGCTTCAGGAAAAACTACGTCTACATTAAAATGTTCCAGCAATTCCAGCGTTGCAATCCCCACATCTGGATAGAACTGATCCACATAACAGGGAATAAAAAGTCCAACAACCATAAACACCCGATCCAAATAAATGTCGTATAGAAAATCACATCACAAGAGCAGATCAATATAATATTCCTTTGAAAGGTTTGCAAGCGGTGCACGCACTTTAATCTTATAAGGAGAATTTTTCACTGATGTTCGGCAGTTGGTGTTTTTAACGTACTTATCACTTGTGGGAGTCAGCGCCTGGCTGAGTATATAGGGATCTTGCCTTGGAGGCGGCCGATAAACGAGAGATGGACGAGGTCGCTGCGTATCATAAATCATGAAAAGAGTCATCTCACTAAGATTCAACCCGCTCACTCTTTTCCTATTGATTAGTCTTGATATCAGGTCAAATCAGCTTGACATCAACGGTTTAGCAAGCTAATTGGATACTCACCTTCAACACCTCATGATGGCTAACCGACGGGAGATAATGTATGGCAATGAGACAAGTGCTTATTTTAACAGGAATACTTATTTTATGTACGGGTATCACCGCCAGTCAGGCACAAAATAAATCTGCATCCTATAACGTGGTCCATGGCTGGCCCACGTTACCTGAGGGGTTTATTCTTGGCGCTGCATCCGCCGTAGCCGTTGACTCCCATAACCATGTCTGGCTATTCCACCGTGGCAAAACCCGAACCATCATGGGCTTTGAGGCAGAGACAGGCAAGATGATTGCTTCTTTCGGCGATGGTATGTTCATTATTCCCCATGGCATGGCCGTCGACGCCGAGGATAATATCTGGGTAACCGATGGTACCGCCGCTGACGGGGATTCCCGGCATCAGGTTTTAAAATTCAGCCACGATGGCAAGCTGTTGATGACGGTAGGCGCAGAAGGGGTTCCCGGTACAGGTGGGACTCATTTTAACCAGCCGACAGATATTGCGATTGCACCAAATGGAGATTTTTATGTATCGGATGGGTATGTCAATCGACGGGTCGCAAAGTTCGATAAAGAGGGACATTTTTTAATGGATTGGGGTCGCGAAGGGGATAAAGATGGTGAATTTGCCCTGCCCCATGGTATCGCCCTTGACGGCCAGGGCAGGGTGTATGTTGCGGATCGGAGTAATTTACGTATTCAGGTCTTCGATGGCCAGAAGGGTACCCATCTGGCCACATGGAAACCTGAGATTATGGCCCGCCCCTGGGGGATGGAGGTTGGTGCTGATGGCTTTCTTTACGTGATGGATGGTGGCCATTTGAACACCGGTCCAACCGATGAAGCACGGATAATAAAGATGGATCTGGATGGTAATGTGATCACAACATTCAGTTCATTCGGTCAGCAGGATGGGCAGATTTATTGGGGACATGATGTGGCTGTTGGGCCTGATGGCGCAATCTATACGGTCGATGTCAGGGGTCTACGACTCCAGAAGTTTGTGCCTGCTAAGTAATATGGGACTGACAAAAACAGAGGAATACCTTGCATGGGAGGCTATCGATGAAAAAGAAAAAAGTCCATGTCCTGGATGCCATACGGACGCACGAAGCAACGAAACAAATGACCGATGCCGAATTGGTCGAGTATGCCCGAAAGGACAAAGCCAGCCATCGGTTGGATGGAGCAAAACTGGTGCGGGCGTTACGGAATAAAAAGAAAAAAGCCGGGTAAATTCAATAATTTACCCGGCTGGTCGATCTCTTGACTTCTTACTTGGGCTCTGTAATGGGAAGGCCAAGCTTGACAGCGAGTTCTTCGGTGATATCTTGGATCGTTTTATCGTTTGCATAAAGCAGACCGGGGGCTCGGATAACCAGATCAAGGCCGCGTGCCGCTGCAATTTCGTTAATCGCAACCTGCACTTTTTCCTGAATAGGACTGATCAGTTTTTGTTCCTGATTTTTCAATTGCTGCTCCTGTTGGGCAGCCATATTCTGGATCTCCTGCTGCAATTGCACCAATTCTGATTCACGTCCCGCCCGTCGCTCAGCTGAGAGCATAGCCTGTTGTTGTTGATATTTTTCAAGCTTTTGCTGATAATCGACGGTTATATTCTGTACCGTCTGCTGACTAGTCTGGTAAGCTGCCTGGAGAGTCTGTTGGGCGACACGGTATTCAGGCAAGGCCACAATAATAACATCGGTATCGGTATATCCAATGGATAGTTTGGATGATTGGGCCTCTATAGGCGTATCCTTCAGAAAAGTGAAGGCGATAAGGAAGATAACCACGGCACCACCTAAATGTTTCAAACTGTACATTCTATTTACCCCCAAATATTAATAGAAAAATGACGAGGTAGAGCCAAATTGCCGCCGCCTTGCCAAATCATGTAAAGATCTTTTTTATTACCCGATTATCGGGTTAACACGATATATATATCAAAAAATTAATCGTCGAAAGATACGATATTACATGCAAGGTGTCAAACATTTCTATTCTGGGCGATTAATCTCATATAATCCCTTTAGGTGATGTTTCATAGTGGATGGTTGGGCTTCACGTGTGCCTCGGTTAGCCACACGTGAAGCCCATGGTTCAACCGAGGTATTTCGTGATGCATGATCATAGAAAAAACTATGTACTCAGACGATCCATCCTATTCATGCCAGGTGATCGCCTATCCAAGATTATAAAAGCGACCGAAATTGAAGTAGACAGCATCGTTATGGATCTGGAAGATGGGGTGGCCCTCAACGGGAAACAAAATGCCCGTCGAACCATACAAAAGGCGTTACACACGTTGGATTTTGGCCCGCGAGAGCGTCTGATTCGACTCAATCCTGTTGATTCACCCTATTTTACGGATGACCTGGAGGCCACCGTACCAGGCCATCCGGATGGGTATGTGCTTCCAAAAGTTGAAACGGCCGAAGACATCGAAACCGCCTGTCGTGCCCTCTTATTGATGGAAGTAAAACAGAACTTTCCACCACGAACGCTGAAACTGCTCGCGGTAATAGAATCCGCCAAAGGCATTATGAATCTCAAAGAGATTGCAGGGGCATCAATGCGTCTCGATGCGTTACTGTTCGGTGCTGAAGACCTGGCGAGTGACATGGGCGCCCAAAGAACGCCCGAGGGGTGGGAGATTTTTTACGCGCGTAGCGCGTTGGTCACTGCGGCAGCGGCATACAAGCTGCAAGCCATAGATATGATTTATACAGATTTACATGACCTGGTTGGCCTGGAGGAAGAAGGTCGATCTGCCCATCGTATGGGATACGCCGGCAAGATGGCCATTCACCCCCGCCAGGTTCCCATTCTTCAACAGGCTTTCTCCCCATCGCACGAGGCCATTGATTACGCTCAGCGGCTAATAGCTGCCCATGAAATCCATCAGGCAACCGGCATCGGTGCATTTGATTTTGAAGGTGTTATGGTTGACATGCCCATGGTGAGATCTGCAGAGCATGTGTTAGCCCAGGCGAGGGCAACGGGCATGTTGGACGAACAATGAAACTAAGCTGCCGTAATCGCCCCACGCATTTTGAGAATATATTTCGATCGGTCCAGGGGTGATATACCTTTGTACGCCCGCGAAACGCCGGCACCTTCCGGGCAAAGTTCGTAACCATCAAAATATGTCGACAGTTTTGCCTTGCCGCCCGTGATCGCGCTCAGGCGGATGGCGTAGGTCATAGATGTGGCCAGCGGAAATCGACCCGAGAGCGCAAAGTGGCCATCAGCCATTTTAACGGGGTCAAAAAGACCTCGCATTTCAATAATATCTGATGATATTTTACCCAGATATTCCTCTGGTGCCACGATGCGAAAGGCGAGAATCGGTTCCAACAATGCAGTATTGGCCTCGGTCAGACCCTTTAAAATGGCGATATTCATGGCAAGTTTGAAGTTCCCTGGGCGACTATGTAAGACGTGGTCATTGCCTTCGACCAAGACGATCTCCAGGTCCGTTACTTCCCACCCTTTGATGCCCTGCTTTAAAGCCTCATGGACGTTCGCCCTCATTTCGCTTTGATATTTCTGCTTGATATCATTCACACCTACTTCGGAGTGGTATGAAACCCCACTCCCACGAGGTCCTGGTACCAGATGAAACTTCACAATAGCCCAACAGGGCTTCGGCATCGTGTAACTTTCCTCACCCAGGGCAGCCCTGACCGGGGTCTCCTTATAGATCACGGTTGGTTCGCTGAAAGCTGCATCAATACCAAATCGGGTGTTCAGGATTTCGGTCAGGATCTCCATTTGAATCCGGCCCATTATTTTCACGTGGAGTTCCCGCTCTTCACTCAACCATTGGAAATTGAGATGAGGATCTTCACTGGACAAATGTGTCAGCGCCTCCCCCAGAAGGGCATAGTCAGCCTTGTCCTTGGGCATGACTTGTGCAGATAGAATCGGTTCGGTTAACCTGTAGTTGCCAGGTACTGGTCCCGGCTCCCCTAAAACATCACCGATCTGAACGTCCGGCAATCCACACAGAAATCCGATATCCCCCGCTTCGAGTATGCCCGTATCCTCATAGCTGTTTTTGAACGATTTTTTAATTTGGGTGATTTTCTCTTCGCGGCCAGCGGTATAGTTCAATATGATATCCCGGTTTTTCAAACGACCGGTGAATAAACGAACCCCCGCGATGCGACCCGCTTTGGGATCATTTCCAAGTTTAAAAACAACGCCTGAAACTGGTGCAGCGGTGTCGTTACCGGCATTCGGAAAATAAGCAGCGATGGCAGCCATGACCGCTTCGGTACCCACATTGTTCTTGGCACTACCACACAGAATGGGAAATAGCTGGCGTTCTTTTACGCCCTGTCTAAGAACCTTTGACAGGGCTGATTTCGAGGGTGCAAGGCCGTCAAGATAGTGCTCCAGCAATTGGTCGTCTCTGGCAACGATGGTCTCTATCAGGTCCGGGGTTTCTTCATCAAAAAGATCTCTTACCGTGGCGTCGCTCTCGCCTTCTCGTTCAGGCTGGTTCAACAAAACCGTATCAGAGGAAAATTCATCTCTGATACGCTCAATCAACAGAGCAGAATCAGCACCAATACGGTCGATTTTATTTATAAAAAGCAACACGGGAATCTTCAGGTCGGACAGCGCATCCCAAATCAATTTGGTTTGAGACTGAATGCCCGCCACTGCAGATAGGACCAGCACCGCACAATCGAGGACACGCAGCGTTCGTTCCACCTCAGCCGAAAAATCCATATGGCCGGGGGTATCTATTATATTAAACTGAACATCCCGCCACATAAATGACAGGGTAGACGCCTGAACCGAGATGCCCCGTCTTCGCTCCACTTCAAGCTTGTCTGAAAGACTGGTACCTTTATCGACTCGGCCGATGGATTGGATGCTCCCACTCAAGAAAAGCATATGTTCCGTCAGGGTCGTCTTGCCGGCATCGACATGAGCGAGGATGCCCAGGTTTCTAATATTTCGGGGTGGAGCCATGGAGATTTTATTCTGGAGCGATATTCACTCGCGTGGCTACCGGGCCCTTGGCGGTTTTCTCTACTTCAAAGGTCACATTGTTTCCTGCCAGAAGCGCCTCAAATTCGGATTCATTCATTTCGGATCGATGGAAAAAAATCTCCCGACCATCTTCGGCGGCGATAAACCCAAATCCACGATCACGAATTATTTTTTTAATGCTTCCCTTTTGCATATCCTATGTTCTCCTAACGCTCTGGTATCAATCCTCAACCAAAGGGTATGTGATGGGTATCGTCCAGTTCATTCACCCACATTTTTTACCGAATATTCGGTCCATACGATTCTACTTGTAAAAAGCAGTCATCCCTATTGTCTAAATTCTTCGCATAACAGATTGTATTAATTAGAGATGAATGACATTTTTATATATAACACCATATACCAATATATGGTGTTTGAGCCCGGTAGGATAGTAATTTGTTATTCACCGCCTATTAAGAACACTGAACACATAGATTCTGGCTGCTATCGTCCTGGCTATGTAAACGGGTACGTTTTAGCCTTTTTCTGCTAGCGTTAAAGGGAACTCAGGTTCAGACGATCGAGGGACCGATGCAGGTGCTCTGTCATCAGGTCTGGTGGCGTCAGGGGTGAAGTCACATCATCATAAGGCGTTACCTTGTTGGAATCGGCATCCCAATGCACACATCCGTATTGAGCCGGTTGACCAGTGCCGGACCTGTGGTGGTAGAGGGCATCCCCTTTGTTATAGTGCCAGAATTCTCCTGGATAGTGAAGAAAGCCGTGGCGCTCCATTAAGGACGTGATGGCCGTCCGGTTTTGTTGTTCCTCGGTGCTTATAAAAGGGGAATCCATGGGCGTATATTCGCTCATCTCAAGGTATGCCTTCCCGCGCGAAACTTCGCACCCGTCTTCAAGGCGGAAGACGGAGATGTCCACTGCGGCTGCCATGGTGTGGGTTCCCACGTTGGGGTAGTTGGCCACCAGGCAGGTCGCCCGGCGTTTGAGAAGATCTATGGATGGGGTCCGGCCGCCGTTTTCCCACCAGCAGGAGCGCACAATCATGTCGAAGACAGCCGGTTTGCGTCCAAGCTCTGTTTGCATCTCTCGGGTGCGAAAGCCGTCCTCGATCTTTAAGATCCAGCCACGCTCATGCATCTCCCGCCCGATAGCCAGCAGGTCGGGAATGAGACTGGCACGAATGAAGAAGATCCGGTCCAGATCCCCGGCGATTTTGCTTTCTGAAAAATGCATCTCGACGCCCGCCTCTTCTGCGGATTCGGGTATAGATGCCAGACCTTCACCGCACTCTTTTACCTCATGCCTCGTCATCGCCTGAAGTAAGTCGTAACTGCGTTCCATATGCTCGGTCCAGAAGCGGCGACGTACATCTTCATCGGAGCCGGGTATCTGATTTTCATTTGTCATGCCATTTTCTCCTTGTGTTAAGCATCTGATTTCCCATACGAAAACGAAGTCGCCATCGATCGAAACTATGTTTTCGTATGGGAAGTTGGCCTCTGTTGGTGTTGAATAATCTACAGGTTCCTGTGCGCCAATCTCGACACCGCTAAAAGCCCGTTACCCGCTCTATTTTCCTCGAACTGATGAAAGGCGCCTGCCCTTCCAACGCCTCAGGAATCTCAAGTGCTATGACAAAGTATTCCTTTTAAAAGGTCTATTGCTATCTTAATCAGGACCAATCCAACAATCTCTTTAAATTTAATCCTTTCACCTTTGAACGATCTTCCTCGGAATAATTCGCCATATGAATATCTACGATCTTCGATGTGCCCCCACCCCAGACCATCCGATCTGGACCGAAGGCATCAATCACCCATTTGGTGAATGGCTTAGCCTCTTCAAATAGTGGGGCGTCCTTCGAGAAGTGGCCGAAGCCTGACAATTTCATATAAACATTGTCGAATCTGGCAAGATTCAGGATATCGGCAAATTCAGGACCAGTGCCTTCCTGAGGTTCCGCCAAATGATCGATTAGAACGATGGTTTCAGGATGATCTGCGATTACGGTGCCCACCTCACGGGCGAAACTCGGGCCGATATGGAGTTCCACGATCAGGTGATGTGAAGCGGCCATTTCCCAGAGGGCTACAACGTTGGCATCGGTGAAACGATCGAGATACTGATGTTCTTTTCCGGATTCAAAGCCCTCAAGTTTAAGGGAAGAAG
>Ga0114999_10000077_pt1 | contig 124682 bp, 87 predicted proteins | sample ArcticOcean_MG_C_3_FD_89820 | JGI IMG/M metagenome (GOLD analysis project Ga0114999, IMG submission 89820) | Marine microbial communities from western Arctic Ocean - ArcticOcean_MG_CB8_126 | ecosystem: Environmental > Aquatic > Marine > Oceanic | place: Arctic Ocean: Canada Basin | collected...
CGTCGCCAGACGGCTGGAATCGGCGCAGGCCGGCCATATCGCATCCCGCTTGCCGCTTACCATCTCGCTCGGATGCGTACGTCCTTTGCCACGCCGATTCCGCCACGCCTGCGGCGGGCAGATATCGACTATGTCCCATTCCCGTTGATCCGGAACAGCAGAGAAAAACTGATCCTGCGTTTGACAACGGTACGATACATTTGTACAGTAACCCGAGTTCAGATTAGTGTACATCTGTATATGTCGCAATCGAGGAAACCTGGCAGGGCGAGTGATGTTCAAGAGTCAGCAAGATCTTATTTCTCCGCACCAGTCGCTGCAGTTGTCGGCCTTACGCAGGCAGCTGGAAGCTTCTACAGCGGAAGCATGTTGCGGGAAAGAATTGACTTTCAGCAGTGGCCTCTCAGAGCTGGATACAATCCTGCCTGACGGCGGTCTACGGGCCGGTCAGCTGGTGGAATGGTTTGGGGAGGGGCGGGGAAGTGGAGCTGGCACACTGGCCTTGCGGGCCTGGTGGCAGGCGGCCAGTTCGGCAGGCATGCTAGTCGTGCTGGACCGGGCCGGAATGTTTTACCCTCCGGCAGCGGCCACGCTGGGAGTCGACCTGAAGAAGTTGATCCTGGTACGAGCTGGCTCGGCCCAGGAAGAGTTCTGGGCTCTCGACCAGGCCTTGCGATCCCGCGAGGTGGCAGCAACCTGGGCAGTGCTTGGGGCCTGCGACAGCCGGCGTTTCCGACGACTGCAATTATCTGCTGAGCAAGGAGAGACGCTGGGTTGCCTGGTACGCAGCTCACACCGGGTTGGCCAGCCCTCCTGGTCTCAGCTGCAGCTGCTGGTCCAGCCAGCACCTGTCCCAGTCTCTCCTCAGCCGGACGCCCCTCAGCCATGGCAGCAGGCTCACACGGTCACGCTGCTGCGTTGTCAGGGTGCGGACCAGGAAAACCAGCGGACGGTGACCTGTCCGTGGTGATCTTCTGCCAGTCCAGGGACTGGCATCGCAGTCATTTCTTCTTTCCTTCCTGTCGCTCTCAAAGCAGCTCTTTGATGTCCACACTCTGTATCTGGTTCCCTGACTGGCCCGTCCAGTACCATTTCGTCCGCAACGGGCAGTTGCCGGATCGTCCTGTGATCATCCAGGGAGCTGCTACTGGCCGCGGCCCTGACCGCCAGGTTGTGGACTGTTGCGGCCAGGCTCGCGACCTGGGGCTCCAGCCCGGCATGCCGCTGGCCGAGGCCGAAGCGATCTGGGATCGCACAGCGCACAAGCTGCCAGCACCGCTGTTCTATATTCATGATCCGGCGAGTGAGCGAAAGCAGCTGCAATTACTTGCTCAAGCCTGTCAGCAATTCAGTCCTCACGTCAGCCTGGAGGAGTCCAGCAAGGCCACCCGTCCGGGTGGCTGCCACACATCTCCCCAGGCCCTGCTGCTTGATACCAGCCAGCTGACTCACTTGTTTGGCGGCGACCAGGCGATACTGCAGGCGGTCGGCCGGGAGTTATCCCGGCAGGGTTACCAGGCACGGCTGGCGCTGGCCCCCACGCCGGGAGCTGCCTGGGCCATCTCTCACCATGGCCAGCTCAGTCGCAGCCTGCCTGCCTGCCTGCCTGACCGCTACATCCGACTCGGCCTGACAGCGGGCTGCTGGTGGGTCCCGCGTCCGCAGTTGCTGGCAGAACTGGACCCCCTGCCTGTCTCTGCCTTGCGAATCACGGACCAGCAGGTCGAGCTACTATCACAGCTGGGCATCAGCCTGATTAGTCAGTTACGGCAGATTCCTCGCCAGCAACTGGTACCTCGACTGGGAGCAGAGCTGGCCCGGCAACTGGATTATGCTCTCGGCCACCAGCCAGAACCACTTGTCCCCTGCCCCCAGTCGGCCTGCCATCATCACCAGCTGTCGCTGGAGCACCCCACCACCGACCGGGCGGTACTGGAGCGCGGGCTGCAGCACCTGCTGGATCGACTACTACCCAGCCTGGCTGCCCACAACCAGGGACTTATTCAACTGGCCTGCCGGCTGCAATCCGCGGTCAGCTGCCAGGACATTCCACTCACGCTGTACCTGCCCACCACGGATACAGGGCATGTCCTCTCCCTGCTCCAACTCCAGCTTCAACAGTTCCAGCTTTCCCAACCGATCGAGCAGATCGAGATCGAGGCAACAATGACAGCTGAGTTGGAGCGGCACCAGGAGGCACTCTTTCCCCGGCTGCTGGACAATCCTGGCGGCCACGGCCATTCTTTTCCGGCTGCCATGGTCCGCCTACTGGATCGACTTGGCAGCCGGCTGGGAGCTGGCTGCATCCTGCATCCCCGGCTGCTACCAGAGTCCCAGCCGGAGCGAAGCTGGGAGCACCATCCTGCGGGCCAGTCCAGGCGTCGCAGGCAGACGACACTTTCTGCTGACACCATTCGCCCCTTGCAGCTGTTACCTGCCCCTCAGCAGCTGGCACCTCGTGGTTGGCTGAGCGCTGGCTTGCCTCGTTCATTCTGTCATGGCCAGCGGCGTTACCAGGTCCAGCATTACTGGGGGCCCGAGCGTATCGAGACCGGCTGGTGGCGGCAGGCGACCGTCCGCCGGGATTATTACCGCGTGGAGTTATTGTCCGGCCATCGTTTCTGGATTTACCAGGACCTGGCCCAGAACACGTGGTTTTTACATGGCGAATTCAGCTAACGGAGTCCAGACGGATGCTTTACAGCGAGTTGCACTGCAAGTCGAACTATTCTTTCCTGCAAGCGGCCTCCCATCCGGAGGAGCTGGTCGAGCAGGCCCAGCAGCTGGGTTACACGGCCCTGGCGATCACGGACCGAAATTCCCTGGCAGGCGTCGTGCGTGCCTTCGGCGCGGCTCGCGAGCTGGATCTGGGTTTGATTATCGGAGCAGAGATTACGCTCCAGGACGCACCTCCCGTGGTTCTCTGGGCGACCGACCGGGCAGCTTATGGCCGCCTCTGCCAGCTGATCACGGTCGGTCGTCGCCGCGCGGAGAAGGGCCATTGCCAGCTGACTTTCCAGGACCTGGCTGAGCATTCCGAGGGCCTGCTGGCTGGCGTCTACCCCCGCTGGCAGGGCCCCACAGTACCACTTACTGGAGACCACGACCGCATCCCAGCTTCCGCTCCACTGGTAACTGCCGAGCAGCTACATTGCTACCACGAGTTATTCCAGCAGCGCGGCTGGCTGCTGGCCCCGCTGCACCGGGGGCCCAACGACGAGCAGCAGGTTGGGCAACTTCAGCAACTCTCTACTCACAGCCGACTCCCCCTGCTGGCTGCCGGCGACGTGCACTACCACGTTGCCGAGCGGATGCCGCTGCATGATGTGCTAACAGCGATCTCGCACAATCGCACGGTGGCCCAGGCAGGTCGCCAGCGATTTTCCAATGCTCAGCGGCACTTGCGCAGCCTGGCAGAACTGGAAACTATCTACCGCCTTATCCCACAGGCCCTGGAGCGAACGCAGCAGGTCGCTCGCCAGTGCCGCTTTTCACTGGACCAGTTACGCTACGAGTATCCCGAGGAGCTGGCACCGCCCGGCCTGACAGCTTTCCAGCGATTACGGCAGCTGACCTGGCAGGGGGCTCACAAGCGTTATCCGCAGGGCATTCCGGCGCGGATCCAGCAGTTGCTGGAGCATGAGCTGGAATTGATCGAGCAGCTTCGTTACGAGGCTTATTTCCTGACGGTCTGGGACCTGGTACGTTTTGCCCGCGAGCAGAACATCCTCTGCCAGGGTCGCGGTTCTGCCGCGAATTCGGCAGTCTGTTTCTGCCTGGAAATCACCTCGGTCGATCCCGCCAGGTCTGACCTGTTGTTCGAACGTTTTATCAGCCGGGAACGCGACGAGGCTCCCGATATCGACGTCGATTTCGAGCATCAGCGGCGCGAACAGGTGCTGCAGTATATTTACGACAAGTACGGGCGTCAGCGAGCGGGTATGACGGCCGTTGTGATCACCTACCGGCTACGGTCGGCGATCCGCGACGTGGGTAAGGCACTCGGTCTGTCGCTGGACCGAGTCGATGCCCTGGCCCGGCAGCTGGACAGTTCCTACCACGACGAACTGCTGGAGAAGCGGTGTCGGCAGGTCGGACTCGACCCCAACTCGCCGCTTGTCCAGCAGCTGCTGGAGCATGTCACCCAGCTGGTTGGCTTCCCTCGCCATCTCTCCCAGCACGTGGGGGGCATGGTCATCACCCAGGGCGAGCTCTGCTCGCTGGTCCCTATTGAAAATGCTGCCATGGATGGTCGCACGGTGATCCAGTGGAATAAGGACGACCTGGATGAGCTGGGGATTCTCAAGGTGGACTGCCTCTCGCTGGGAATGCTGACGGCCATCCACAAGTGTTTCCAGATGCTCAAGCAGGAGGGGCTGGGTGAGTGGACGCTGGCCACGGTCCCTGCCGAGGACCCACGGGTCTACGAGATGATCTGCCAGGCGGACACGATCGGTGTTTTTCAGATTGAAAGTCGTGCCCAAATGAGCATGCTGCCTCGACTGCAGCCCCGCTGTTACTACGACCTGGTCATCGAGGTAGCGATCGTGCGGCCTGGTCCGATCCAGGGGGATATGGTTCATCCATACCTGCGCCGCCGGGCCGGACAGGAACAGCCTGTCTATCCCACCGAGGAGATTCGCCAGGTCCTGCACAAGACACTCGGTATCCCCCTCTTTCAGGAACAGGCGATGCGGCTGGCCATGGTGGCAGCCGACTTCACGCCCGGCGAAGCAGACCAGCTGAGGCGTGCCATGGGAGCCTGGCGACGTCCCGGGCTGATTGACCAGTTTCGGCACAAGCTGATGGAAGGCATGGCCAGCAAGGGACTGTCGCGGAAATTTGCCGAGCTGGTTTTTCAGCAGGTTCGGGGTTTTGGGGAGTACGGCTTTCCTGAATCGCATGCAGCCAGTTTTGCCCTGCTGGTCTACGTCTCGGCCTGGCTGAAGTACTATCACCCGGCCATTTACACAGCAGCCCTGATTAACAGCCAGCCGATGGGGTTTTACAGCGTCTCCCAGCTGGTACAGGATGCCCGCCAACACGGCGTTACGGTAAACGGTGTGGACGTCAACTACAGCCAGCGGGACTGCCAGCTGGAACTGGACCAGCAAGGCAAGCCGACGGTCTTGCGGCTGGGACTTCGGCTGATCCTCTCCTTACCCCTGGTTGCCCAGCAGTCGATCATGGACGCTCGTCGGGACGGCCCGTTCAGCTCCCAACAGGATTTCCAGCAGCGTACAGGGTTGTCTCGCAGCGTGATCATGCGGCTGGCTGCCGCCGATGCTTTTGCCTCATTTCAATTGGATCGCCGTACTGCACTCTGGGAATCGCTGGGCCAGCCCAGCAACGCTCAGTCGCTTCCGCTATTCGACTCGCTCACACCCGACCCTTCCCCGCCAGCCTGCCTGCCCGCCCTGGAAGAGATTGAGCAGGTTTCTGCCGACTACCAGGCGACCGGGCTTTCGCTGCGTGCCCACCCGATCTCTTTCTATCGTCCCCAGCTGCAACAGTTGGGAATTGTCCCGGCCAGTCAGCTTGCCAGCTTGCCCGACAACCAGCAGGTCCGGGTGGCAGGCCTGGTCCTGTTGCGCCAGCGGCCCAGCACGGCACGCGGGATCACTTTCGTTACCCTGGAAGATGAAACCGGTATTATCAACCTGGTGATCCGCCAGCGGACCTGGGAACGTTTTTACCAGGTTGCCCGCCGGGCCACGGCCTGGATCGTCCGCGGCACACTGGAATCCCGCCAGGGCGTGATCCACGTGGTGGTGGATCAACTGGAACCCATTTCCTGTAACCTGTAACCTGTAACCTCTCGCTTCTCATCTGCAAACTGCAACTCATGCCACCTGTTCAACTCGGTCCATACCAGATCGAAGCTCCGCTTGGAAAAGGCGGCATGGGCACGGTCTACGCCGCCACTCACCGGCAGACCGGTGAGTCGGTTGCCGTCAAAGTGCTCTCGCGACTGTCTGGCAGCGACGACAACATGCGGCAGCGGTTCGCACTGGAAATTGAAACGCTCAAAAAGCTGCGGCATCGCAACATCGTGCAACTGACAGGCCATGGAGAAGAGGATGGCACGCTGTTCTTCGTGATGGAACGCGTTCACGGAGAAAGCCTGCACCAGCAACTCAAGCAGGACGGCCCTTTCCAGTGGACCGACGTGATCCGCATCACCCTGGAAACCTGCCAGGCACTCAAGCACGCACACGACCGGGGTGTGATCCACCGCGATTTGAAGCCCGCCAACTTGATGCTGGCCGAGGATGGCACGGTCAAGCTCACCGACTTTGGTATCGCCAAGTTCTTCGGCTCACAACAACTGACCGGTGATCACGCGGTGATTGGCACGATCGACTACATGGCCCCAGAACAGGCTGACGGTCAGCAGCCAAGCGTCCGTACGGATCTTTATAGCCTCGGTTCGGTCATCTATGCACTGCTCACCGGCCGGCCACCCTTCGCCTCCCGGGTCGTAACCCAGGTGCTGCACCGGCTGAAATACGACGCGCCACTTCCGCTGATTCAAATCCGCCCGGAGATACCAGCCGAATTCGACCAGATCGTGATGCAACTGCTGGAAAAGGATCCGGACCAGCGAATTCCCACAGCGCTGGCTCTGCAACATCGTCTGCAGGCGATGCAACACGCACTCAACCGCGAGCCAGCTGTGCCGGCAGAGCCAGCTGTGCCGGCAGAGCCGGAGTCGGCCGCCGAGCCTGCAAATAACGACTCGTCGCCAGGTAGCGGAAGCGGTTCACTTGCGAATCGGCCCACCCAGGATGGACCCTATACGGATGCCGAGAAGGATGCCGGCAAAACGCTGGAGGTGTCGCGTGCCGCAGATGGTACCACCGCAGCCACCATGGTGGCGGGTGGCGAGATGCAAGTACCGATGTCAGCTCCAGAAAACCACTACACCGAGTTCGAGTCGAACCAGCACGCTGACACGTTGACGACAGGGAAGGACGGAATAAGCTGGCTACAACATCTGCTGCGAAGCCTGCCATTGCTGCTGGCCTTGCTGGCACTCGGATACGGTGCCTGGTACTTCAGCCGGCCTCCAGCGGCCGACGAGTTGATTCAGCGGATCGACGAGGCCGAGCAGAACGGCAGCCGATCGTCGATCACACGCGCGTTACGGGATATCGACATATTTCTCCAGCACTATGCCGATCACGCCCAGGTTCGAGCACTCAAGATTCAACAGCAGCGGATGCAGCAGGACTTGAACGGCGAGCGGGAGGACGAGTAGAGGGTTACCGGTTATGAGTTACCGGTTCGTCGCTCACATCGGTGCGATTCGTCGCGCGCCGACATCGGTGGTCAGCAGCACATGATTGTCGAAGCTGGCAGCTGTCAATTCCGCTCGAATCGCGGCACTGGCCGGATCGTCCCAGAGATTGTTGTGTTCCCAGGGGTCTTCCTCAAGGTCGTACAACTCACCCAGGCCGAGACCGTGATAAATGGAAAGCTTGTACCGCTGGTTGCGATACATCGTCGCGTAGGTCCCTGAGCCACCGGTAAAATGCGGATCGAGAGCATCGAAGTACTCACAACGGACAGACTCCCTTAACTGATCCGGCTCATCAGTCTGGGTCAACAGCGGCAGCAGACTCCGACCCTGCATGTGCTCGGGCTGTTCGATCCCGGCGAGATCGACAATCGTGGCGGTCAGATCGAGCAGTTCGACGAGTGAGTGACGCTGCAGGTTACTGAGAAAATGACCGGGCCAGCGGAAGATCAGCGGCACTCGTACGAGGCCTTCATAGAAGCGGCAGCCCTTTTGCATCAGGCCGTGATCGCCAAGTGCCTCACCATGGTCACTGGTAAAGATAATCACTGTCCGATCTCGCTGGCCGGTATCGTCCAGTGCCTTCAGAACCCGGGCAAACTGGTCGTCAATCTGCGCGATCATGGCATAGTAAAGTGCCTGGCAGCGATGGGCATCGTGGTCAGCGGGCGGCAGCGGATCCCCCTGAAAGTCGACCGCCTCCAGCATTCGCTGGGTTTCCAGGTCGGCTGGCAGAAAGTGAGGGCCAGGCATGTCCGCTGGATCAAACCGGTCGGCGTAGGACCTGGGTGGCACAAAGGGGGGATGCGGATCGTAGATATTGACCGACAGCATCCAGGGTCGCGGCGACTCTGATTCAATAAACTCAATCGCCCGGTCACTGCCCCAGGTGGTCTGGTGCAGTTCACTCGGCACACGGTCTTCGCTGGCTCGCAAGGCATCCAGGTCACCGCCCTGTGCGGTAACCCAGTCGGCATAGTCGTGACCGCTCTGCCAGTCATCCCGCGGCGCGTGGGAGAACTTCCAGTAGGAGTAGCCGTCATCCAACCGCGGTTCGGTCCGGTGTCCTGAACTCTGCAAGTGAAACTTGCCAACCAGGCCGCAATGATATCCCGCATCAGCCAGCATTTTTGAAACCAGCGGGACTGGCGTGTCGAAAGTCTCATTACCGTTGCGCGTGTTGTGGACTCGACTGGGGTACATACCGGTCATAAAGCTGGAGCGACTCGGTGTGCAGATCGGGCTCTGGCAGTAGGCATGAGTAAATGCAACTCCCTCCTGCACCAGCTGGTCGACGACCGGAGTCACAACATGGGAATTGCCGAGAGCGCCGATCGTGTCAAACCGTTGCTGGTCGGTACAGTACCAGAGGATATTTGGGCGATCGTCGGTCATGGGTGAGCAATCCTTCGTAGTGCAGTGCAGCATCGCGCCAGCGGTCGATCCTCATTCACTCCCCAGCGCACGGCGAACGATATCCTCGTCGAAATAGTTAATCGACATACCGGCGTCAACAACGATCGACTGGGCATTGATTCCGGACGAGAGGGGACTGAGCAGGAAGCTGACAACCTGGGCAACTTCCGCCGTCTCAAGACCTCGCTTACGCGGAATCGCCTGCTCGGCATAGAGGTACGAGTCGACATAGCCGGGAATGCCAGCCGAAGAAGAAGTCCGCAGCAAGCCGGCAGAAACAGCGTTAAAGCGGACATTCGAGAAACGACTGAAGGACTTGGCGAGGAATGCCAGTGAGGAGTCGAGGGCCGCCTTGATGGGAGCCATGAAGCCGTAATTCTCTGCTGCCATGCGCGTCGTGGAAATGGAAATTGTGACCACCGAGGCATCCTCCGAGAGGCAATCCTGGAGTGCCTTGCTGAGTGCCAGCAGCGAGAAACATGAGACGTTGACTGCTTGCAGGAACTTGTCCCTGTCGGTCTCGTGAAATGGTTCAATCCCCTCGGAGAAATCTGCGAAGGCGATCGAGTGGACGAAGCCATCGAGGCTCGGCACCAGCTCCTTGACCTGCCCAGCCAGCTGTTGAATCTGGTCGTCCTGTTCCACATCACAGACCAGCACGGTGGCCCCGTCGACCAGCTCGCTGACCGTCTCCCGCCGCTCTTCGCTGTGTACCGAGTAGATCACATGGGCGCCAGCCTGCTGGAGAAACCGGCCCACGTGGTAGGCAACGCTACGACGATTCGCCAGTCCGGCCACGAGAATATTTTTGTCAGCCAGCTGCATGATATGTCCCATCACTCGTGCGTTTCGGCGGCAGCTTCTGTAGGTCGTTGCATGACGGTACAGGCAAAGTCAAAGCTGGCGACCAGCTGCTGCTGGCAACGGATCCGTGCCGAGAGGAAGAACACTCCCGCCAGCTGCTCGGTAATCGAGACGTCGGCTTCCACCGTGTCTGTCGGCCCCACCATGCGTTTAAACTTGACATTGTTCATCCGCGTGACAATGGGCACCTGGTCAGCTGGCAGCTGTTGATCCGCGAGTTGCTGCGACAGCAGGATCGCACCCGCTTGCAATCCAACTTCGCAGAGGATAATTCCTGGCACCAGCGGGCTGTCGGGATAGTGCCCCTGGAAGAAGAATTCGTCAGGCTGAAATTGCTTACGGCAGACGATCCGCTGTTGACCAGCTTCGACAATCTCATCGATCAGCAGCATCGGTGGACGATGCGGGATTGCTGCCTGGATTTGCTCGTGTGACATGGTTCGACCCGCGGATTGCCGCTGGGGTTACTCACTTGCCAATCCGCCGGGTGGCTCGAGGGAGCCAGCGGATCAGGGTTTCTCAGCGACCGCCAGGTCCGCCGAAGACGTGCTGGATGCAGACAACAGGTGTCCATCCACGTCATTGGCCACGATGACACCATAATTAATGGCACCCAGCCAACCTGACATGATAATGCCCACGCTGCCGGCGTGGTACAACCCCTTGACCTGGTCAGGCAACCCGCGGCTGACGGCGAGTCCCTCGAACTTGGTCCCAAAACTGGCACCCTGCGGATGCTGCGTGTAATGCTGAAAAGTCAGCGGCGTGGCGGCCTCCACGTGGTCGATCATGGAGCGGGCATCCGGCAGGTACTTTTCCAACGCCGAGATTGTGGTCTCGATCAAGTCCTGTTTACTCGCCTCATACTCTTCCGGTGGGAGGTTGCCCCAGTCCTCAAAGTTGGCATTTGTACTGGAAACGACCAGTGTACGTGCCCTGCCCTCTGGCCGCGTGCGGGGATAGTAGAACGAGAATGTGCGACTGCTGATATCCCGCGACAGCAGCAGATCGGTACGGAAGAGCGGCGCAGTGGAGCTGAACAGCAGATCCCCGGTCGATTCCTCGATCTCGCATTCCGGCTTGATAGCGATATAAACCTGGGTACTGGAGTTATTCAGTCGCACCTCGCGACATTGCTCCACAAAATCTGCATCCAGCTTCTGTTCCCCGACCATCTTGAAGATGGTGGCGGGCAGGCTGGCGTTGGAAACGACAGCTCCAGCAGCAATATCCCGACCGCCGACGCGGACACCGCGAACCTGGCTTCGTTCAACCAGGATCGATTCCACCTCCGTCCGGATCCGCACGTCAACTCCGTTCTTCTGAAGTTCCTGTTTCATCAGGTCAACAAGAAAGTCGGTGCCACCCTGGAAGGTAAAGACGCCACGATTCATGAAGTTCGAAAACACGATCCCGTAGGTGATCGCCGGATCCTCCAGCGTGGAGCCGTTGGCGTAAGTGATAGGCTCCATCAACAACCGCATCACATCCTCACGGCCAGGAAAGTACTTCTCGAACAGCTCGCGAGTTGTCAGCTCTTGATCGTCGTAAAAGTTCATCCGACGGGCCGCATCAAAGAACTCCGTCACGGCAGCCGGATCAACTCCAAAGTCGGTGCTCAGCAGGCGGGTAAAGTCCTCACGGTTGTAACGGGTGGTAAGTGAGAACATGGGATTGTCGAAGCGGACATTTTCCAGCGGCACAATCTGGTCGGCAATCTCCTGCGTCCAGTACCGCCGGCAGCTCTTCAGCATGCCATGAGGAAATCCATGCAGAGAGATGTCGAAAATATGGCCGCCCGGTCGCCGGAACCAGGTGGCCAGCCCACCCAGCTTGTAGTGCTGCTCCAGCAATAACACGCTATGCCCGCTACGGCCCAGCACGTTGGCGCAGGTCATGCCAGCCAGGCCGCTGCCAATCACGATCACGTCGTAACGGTCGCGAATATTGCTGAGGAAATCTCGTGGCATGGAACCAAAGTTGCGTTGAGAGCCGAAGGGTAGCAGATCGACAGGGTGAGTCAGCGGGGTGTTGCCACGGCTAACCGCTGGCTAGCACGTGCTTGTTAACCATCGTAATCCCGCTGAGGATTGCCCCTATGATACCAACAAATCCCTGATCGGTCCCGCAGAGATAGAGCTGCTCGAATTCTGTTCGACCATCGAGATGCTTGTTCGGAGCCCCATAGACTGCACCATTTTTATGTCCGGTGTAGTGAATGATGGTCCGTGGAGTGAACATATCGCTGGCGATAATATGCTGGCGATAATCCGGTACAAACTGGACTGCGGCAGCATTGCTGTTGTCAAACCACTCCTTTTTGGCCTGCCGGTATTCGCTTTCTTCCAGCTGACACCAGCGTTCCGGGTCGGCCAGACAGGTGACCCGCATCACGCCGTCGGGCAAGTCACCCAGTTCGGGCCGGTAGTCATAGTTGTTTGGTGTGCAGATCACGCCGGTCCGTGGATCACAGAGCTGATCGCTCGGCTGGCACCAGTGAAATGAGTTCGAATCGTTGTAGAAGACAATCGTCTCGTCATGCCCCAGTTCAGTCGGCTTGCGGTCCAGTATCGAGATGGTCTCGATGAATGACAGCTGGCCAGCCGGCTGGGACTTCTCAGGCTGCCGACCACAGAGCTTCATGGTCTCGACAAAACCGGCCGAGGAGAGGATCGACTTGGCGGACAGCTGGCGACCGTCGTCCAGTTCGACGCCGACTGCACGATCGTTGTCCAGCTGGATCCGCTTGACGCCGCTGCGCAACATCAATTCGCCCCCCAGTTCTCGGAAGCGTCGCACCAGCTTTCGCAGGATCAACCGGACGCCCTCGTAGGGGCGGGCAAACCCCTCCATGTAGATACTGCGGAACATGATCACGAACTGGGCATAGTCCATGTCATGCTGCCGTGCGTTGCCGTACCACATCAGCGGGCAGAGCAGCATTTCCTGGAGCAGTGGATTGTCGATGAACTGGGCCAGTTGCTGGCGGGCTGACTGGCCATAATGCTGTTCGGTGAGGTCGTCAAAGTCGGGCAACTGCTCAATCAGCTGGCGGTATCCGTCGACCTGGTCCGGAAAGGCTGCCGCCAGCTCGGCTGCCAACAACTCCGGATCGTTACTGAAGCAGAGCGACTGGTCGGGAAAAGCAATCCGGGATTTCTTTTGCGGGGCCAGATCCAGCTCATCCCAGCTTAGCCTGAGTTGCCTCAGGGACCGCGCCAGCGGACCACGGCGGGTGCCACGAGGAGTAAAGTTGGTGACGGCGTGCAGGCCGACATCATAGTCACGTCCACCCAGCCGATAGAATGAATTGAGCCCGCCAATGGTGTAATGGCGCTCCAGCACGCAGACTCGCTGGTCGAAGTAGGCGGCACGAATCCCGGCAGCCAGCCCGGACATGCCTGCCCCGATGATGATCGCATCATACACCGGTTAGCTCTCTTGAACCTCGCTGAGCAGTGGTTCCAGATAGGTAACGGTTGAGGACATCGTCACCAGTTCGCCGTAATCACCTTCCGGCACCTGGATGCGAAATCGTTTACGCAATTCCAGCACAATGTCCAGGAAATCCATGCTGTCCAGTTCCAGCTGCTCACGAAAAGGCTGGTTATCGTCCATGCTACTGATCTTGACCGTACTATCCGGATCCAGCCCAGTCAGAATGTCGATTATTACCTGGCGGATGCTCTCGGGTGTCATCCTTGATTCTCTCCTCGCAGCTACTGTGACGCTTCTACCGCTGGTCGATGTCGAAAGTGAACCCGCATTATCGCCAGTCGCGTTGCGCTGACAATGACGGGTAACGATACTTTTTGAAGTTGCTCCATAATTAGCTGCTTCCAGGGCTCTTTTAGACTCGCCCGATTATCACGGCTGAGTTAATTCCCAGCATGCCAAAGGAGTTATTCAAGAGGTAATCGATCTGGCCAATCTGGCGAGCTTCGTTGACAACCAGGCCAGCGATCTCACATTCCGGATCCAGCTGATCAATATTGATCGTAGGATGGCACATTCCATCTGAAAAAGTAAGCAGGTTGCCGGCAATCTCAAGTGCCCCCGCGGCCCCCATGGCATGACCGATCAGGCTCTTGGCATTGTTGAAATAGACCTCCTCGGCACCGGCAAAAGCTCTCCTCAGCGCCAGGCACTCCTGAATATCACCACTGGTCGTGCCGGTCGCATGCGTGCTGACCACACCCATCTCCGAGGGAGTCAGTCCGGCTCGCTTAAGTGCCAGCTCAATACACTCCTGCTGCCGCTCAGGATTGGGCAGGACAAAGTCCGAAGCGTCGGTGTTGATCGCGTGCCCCACCAGCTCGCCGTAGATCGTGGCATTGCGTTGGCGGGCAGAAGAGAGCCGTTCCATTACGTAAATACAGCCCCCCTCGGAAACAACAATGCCATTTCGATCTATGTCAAAAGGCCGCGATGCCTGTGTCGGATCGTCGTGGGACGCCAGTGCTCCCTGGCTCTTGAAGCTGGCAAAAATTCCAAATGTGTGAATGCTCTCGGAAACGCCTCCCGCCAGGGCCAGGTCGCATTCTCCCAGCAATAACATCTGGGCTCCCTGGATGATGCCTGCATTGCCGGCAGCACAGGCGGCACCGATCGTGTAGTGCGGGCCAACGATGCCGAGGCTCAAGGCAACCTCGCCGGCCGGGCTGTTCGCTACTGTGCGAGGATTGTGAAAGTGGGACCAGAAGGCGACGTCGTAATCGTAGCCACTGAGCTCGTGGATCTCGTTTTCGGTCTCCACGTTGCCGTGCTCAGTAATCCCCAGGTAAATGCCGATGCGGGAGCGATCGAGCTGGTCCAGCTCGTGGCCGGAATCCGCCACCGCTTGATTGGCACAGTAGATGGCGATACTGCCAGCCCGTGTGCCGCGGCGAATTTCGCGAGCCGACTGGTAAAGTTGAGCGTCGAAATCGCATATCCCGGCATGCGTCTCGCCGACATAACGAATCGAGTAATCCTGCACACCGCTGACCGCCGAAAGCAGATTGGCCCGGTATTCCTGCAGGTTGTTGCCATTGGGAGCCGTCAGACCCACACCGGTCAACACGATCCGCTGCTCGTCTGGACGAGGATTAGTTGTTTGGTCTGAAACCATCACGATACTTCCAGTATCCCCTCCGGGCGAACTTAGAAACTAGCGATTCCCGTTAGGATTGGCAAGCAAGGGAGTGGGGTCCGTCAGAAGCTGGCAGGCGACGAGTGAGGGCCGGTCAGGGATTACCCTTGATGGTGGACTGCAGGTGTGCAGTCAAACGCCGTAAGCCTTCACTGGTGCTGACAGCCGGTTCATAACCTAACTCAGTCCGAGCACGGTCGGTATTGAAGTAGTGAGAAGTCGAGAGTTGCCTGGCCAGGAATCGGGTCATGCTGGGCTCACCCGGCAATGGCAGCAGGCGATAGAAAAGCTCCAGCATGCCACCGACAGATGACGCCAGGCCGGCCGATATGGACTTGTCCACCGCCGCCACTCCACCGCAGGCCAGCAACTGGTCGATCCAGTCCCAGCAGTTGACCGGTTCAGCCTGGGTAATCCAGTAGGCCTTGCCCCGAATCGGGCTCTCGGCTGTCAATCGATCGGCGGCCAGCAGGTGTGCCTGGGCAGCGTTTTCAACATAGACCGTATCAACCACGTTCTTGCCCTCACCGACGCGGCGAAGTTTTCCCTGACGGGCTCGGTCCAACAAGCGGGGCAGCAGGTGATTGTCATGAGGCCCCCAGATCAAGTGGGGTCGCAAGGCACAGGTGAGCAGATTCGCATCGTCGCTGCTGAGCACCAGTTGTTCTGCCATCGCCTTGCTGCGTGGATAGTGGCACAACCAGCGTTTCGCGTAGGGGACCGATTCATCGACACCGCACTGCTCGCTGCCGTCAAACGTCACGCTCGGGCTGCTGGTATAGACCAGTTGAGAGACGCCAGCGGCTCGGCATCCATCGAGCACATGTTGCGTACCATCAACATTGATCGCCAGGTAATCTTTCCAGCGTCCCCAGATACCTGCTAGCGAGGCGACATGATGGACCAGGTCGACACCCTGGCAGGCCGCCGCTACCGCCTTAGCATCGCGCAGATCGCCCTGCAGCTGCTGCACACCACTGTGCTCAAGAAAGTCATAACTGCCACGCGAAAAAGATCGCACGTGATCGCCACGCTGAACATGCAATTCGACCAGATGGCGGCCCAGGAAGCCTCCTCCTCCGGTCACCAGGACCTGTCGTGGCTGGTTCACTGCTATTTCCTACGGCACAGGTTCGGCAACAGGCGGATCGGCGGGTGCCGGATCGACAACATCGGGTTCCCACATCGAGCTGGGTATTTCAAAGCCAATAAAGTCCTTGGAATCAAACCACGCCAAGGGCACAGCGACTCGGACGTAGTCTCCCGGCGGCGACTCGAATCGGAAGTAGACATCAACGATATCGACGTTCTGTTCCTCGCCTTCCTCCACGACCTCGATGTCGTCGTCTGTCCCCACACGGTCGAACTTGGTGTAGGGCGTTTGGCTGACAAGATCCAGCAGTTTCCCTTGCGCGTCCACCGCCACGGGCTCCCGTGGGTCGATCGAACCCGCGGGATACTCTATCGGCTCCGATCTCGGCGTATAATCGTCGTCCAGAAGTTTTTCAATTCGAACCTCGATATGAAATCTGCTGAATTCCTCGTCGTCCTCAGCGGGCATGATCGACGCTGTAAGGATACTCACGCGGGCTTTTTTTCCGATAACGCTTCTCGTCGTCGCAGCATCTCGCCAGGGACTTGTCTGCCGGATCGCCGTCTCTGCAGTCAACACGTCGAGGGGCTGCTTGTTCCCCTGACCTGCCACGTTCTTGTTCTGCTGGTCGCCATCAGAATTCAGCAGGGCCACAACGACGATCATGACCACGATCAGTGCTCCAATCGATGCCAGGATATAGAACAGCGGGCCGGCGGAATTCCGCCGCCGTCGCTGCAACATGCGGCCGGCTGCCGTACGATCTTCCTGCTCGGACTGATCCCCCGACTGAACGGCCGACTGCGGTGGCTGAGCAACCCCCTGGGATGGGGCCACTGGCAGGGCCCGAGACGGAGCTGTCGGCACCGCCTGGATCGCAGCTGGCGGCACTGGCTGTTGATCCACTACCGCTGCTGCCGGTTGAGGAGCCGGCGCCGCAGGCTGTGGCGGGGGAGATGCTGCGGCGGCCGCGGCGGTCCCGAACAGCCCTGGCACATGTGCTGCCAGAATCCACTGGTCCTGACCCACCTGGCAGACCATTGTCTGGGCGGTCAGGCTGCCCTCGCTTATCATCAGCTCCAACATCGAGACCGCGAAAGGACCCTTTGTTTGGCCGTCGATCTGGCAGTGCCAAAGATCCATCAACTGGACTCCGTGAGTTCTCGTGAGCTCCCAAGCAGGTCGGATGCTGACAGTTACAATCTTGCCATGTAATCACGTTATCGGCCAGCCAACATCGACGAGGGGAGTGAATCTGCCGACTCAGCCCAGCTGGCTGGTCACCCAGCCGGCCAGTTTTTCGCGAAAGATCTTGGCATTGTGGCGAATATCAACCGGCAGCGACGGATGCAGCAGGACGTCACTGACGCTGGCAGTCAGCGGATCTGCCTGGACATGCTGAAGCAATTGACGGGCAACTTCATTAGCTTCTGCTTCATCCTGGCAGGCCTTATCGGGCCAGAGCTCGGCCACCATCACAGCTCGCTGCTCAGGTCGCTGCCCAATTCCTACCAGTGCGGAACGATAGACTCGGGGATGATCATTCAGAATCGACTCGGCCGGCACCGTGTAGATCGTCTCCTCACCGATCTGCAGGCGCTGGGATTTTCGTCCACAGAACCAGAATCGCTGTTGTTCGTCAAGAAATCCGACATCGCCCATACGATGCCAGAATCCATCTCCGTCGTGGATCTTGTGGACCGCTGTTTGAGCTGGCAATTCAAAGTACTGCCGGGTGACCACCGGTCCTTTAACAATAAGTTCGCCGATCTGGCCGTCCCTCACTTCCTCAACCTGGCTGAACTGCTCCAGCGGCCTGTCGTCGATGGCAATCACCTTCCACTGGATGCCGGCAAAACGATTACCAACGCAAATACCCTTTCCAAGTTCGGCCTTGCGGTCGGCCAGCGCCAATCGTTCACTGGCCGAGATCGAGGCAACCGGCAGCGCCTCGGTGGCACCGTAGGGGGTAAACATCTCACCATCCGGGGCGATCGCAGCGCTGACTCGCTGCAGCACCCGCAGCGGCACTGGCGCGCCAGCAGAGAGGACACGGCGAAGGGAAGGGAGTTGAATCTGTTTTTCGTGGCAGCGACGTCCGACAGCTTCCCAGAGTGCCGGGCTGCCGAATGACTGGGTCACCTGCCACTGCTGGATTGGTCGGATAATCTCCTCGGGATCGACCTGGGCAGGCCGTGAGGGATCCATCCGCGGGATGATCGAGCTGACACCCATGGCAGCGTTGAACAACCCAAACAGCGGAAAAGCGGGCAGGTCAACATCGCTCGACTTAATCTGGTAGTGCTCACGAATCTTTTCAACCTGCTGCGAGAAATTACCATGCTGATAGCAGACTCCCTTGGCCGGCCCGGTGCTGCCGCTGGTGAAAATGATTGCCGCCGGGTCATCCTCGGCGGCGGCAAAGGGACTGAACTCGGAACTCTCTCGAGCCAGCAGCTGGCGCTGCGTGCGGCCGCCCCAGAACCAGCGACGTCCAACGGTGACGTTGAAGCGAGCCTTGGGGAACTTCCGCCGCAGCAGACTTCGGACCGCCTGGGCCTTGCTAATCCCGACCAGCCCGTCCAGCTCCACCTGCTCAAGACAGCGCAGCAGCTGACGCCGGCCCATGCCAGGGTCGACCAGCACCATCACGGCGCCACTTTTGAGGAGTGCGAAGACCCAGAGGATAAAGTCCGTATTGAAGGGCACTGCCAGGGCGATACGCATGCCCGGCTTGACTCCCATTTCACAGAGGCCGGCTGCCAGCCGATCACTCTGCTGCTGCAGCTCGGCAAAACTCGTGCGATCGTAATCCGCCGGGTCGCTACCGCGAGCCGTTGGCATGGCCACGGCCAGCTGCTGGGGATGCTGCCGGGCATGATTGGCCAGCAGGTCGGCAACGTTGGCAGTAGTGGTCATTGTGCAGCTCCGCTGGTGTCGACCACAGTGAGTGGGCTTTCGGCTTCGTCATGCAGCCAGCGGTCGATCCAGTCCAGCAGCAGGTCTGCCACGTCAACCTGGTGCGCCGCAGCCAGTCCGCGCCAGCCCGGTACGCCATTGACTTCCAGTACCAGTGGAGTCCCGTCTGCTGCCTGGATCAGATCGACGCCGGCGATGAGTGCCCCCGTCGCGGCAGCAGCCTGCTGGGCCAGCAGCAGGCTATCGGGATCAACTGGGATTGGTTCGGCCGTGGCTCCGCGGCTGAGGTTGGACCGCCAATCGTCTGCCACGTGGCGGCGGATGGCGAACGCCTGGTCGCCCAGTAGCAGGACACGGGTGTCGAAGCCTGGTTGCGGAATAAACTGTTGCAGGTAGATCACGGCAGCCAGCCCGGTAAGTGCTTTGAAGGCCCGCAGCGCCACATCGGCATCCTCCAAGCGGCTGATACCGCGCCCCTCGCCACCGAAGATCGGCTTCAGTACGACATCGCCGCCGAGTTCTTCAAAGGCCTGCATGGCCGCCTCGGTCGACTGGCAGACGATCGTTGCGGGGATCGCCAGGCCGGCGTTCTGCAGGCAGCTCAAACTGAGGTACTTGTCGACGGCAATTTCTATCGCGCGAGGTGGATTGATGACCGGGACACCCTGCCGCTCAAGTTGTGCTAGCAGGTCCATGCGAAACACGACCTGTTCCAGCGAACCAGGTGGCATGGTGCGAACGAGCACGGCATCGAAGCTATCGAGTCGCTGATTGCCGGCCCAAATCGACTGGCGGCCCTTGTCGAGACGTGCCGAGACTGAGGAGAAGGGCAGCGCGATCAGCAGATGCTGACCATCCGCAGCTCGCTGCAGATCGCGAAAATACCAGGATTGGGGCGAGCCCAGGACTGCAATCCGCATGCTCGGCTCCTCGCTTCAAGAATCGGTGATGGAGGCGGCCAGTGACGATTGCAGCACGTCAGGTGCCAGCTGGCCAAAGGTCATGCGGTTTCCGCTCAGTGTGCTGACCAGGGTAATTCTGGCCGGACTGAACAGCAGCGGATCGATCTTGTAGAAGTCATGGTCGTACTGTTTGAAGACCTGCTGGAACGGTCGCCCGTAGTCGCTGGAACTGCAACTTGGTATGGCAGGCCCCTGGTCCTGGATCTGGTCATCATCGAGCCCGATCCAGATACAGACATCGCCACCATAGAGCACCGCGTCATTACTCAGTCCCAGAGCCACCAGATCGTCTTTGCCGGGTGGCAGCAAGGGAGCGGAACCTTCACCTCGCTCGATCAGGGCCAGGTCGATACCCAGCTGGTGCATTTTGTGGAGTGCCGTTTCCAGCGCACGAGCCACGACCTGGCAGATACCGGCCAGGCTGGCTGTCGGAGCGACTAGCAGCGTCAGTTGCTCGGCTGCCACGCCGCACTTGTCGGCGACCAGCTGACAAACATCCGGGCCCGGCAGCTGGCTCGCTTCCAGCACGCCGATCACGCGCTCGGGCCTTTCTCGAAAGCCGATATGATCGAAGAGTTCTTCGCCGCCGTAGGCGGCTCGCATCGGCCCGGAGGCCATCGCAAAGTAGTCCTCGTGACTGATCTGCCAGCCGGCGTACTGGGATGCCATGCAGGCCGCCAGCGGTTGTTCGCAGGCGACGGCAACCGATGGCCAGGAGGAGGCCGCATCGACTGGAGAAAGCGATTGAACGTCTGCCAGTCCGGCCAGGCAGACGTCGGCCATTAACAGCCCGGCTGCGGTCGATCCCGGCACATCGACACCACAATCGATGATCGTTGCTGACTGCTGGCTGGCATGGACGCTGACTGCGAAATCGTCCGGGTTTTCCAGCAGGGATTGGCAGCTGGCGAGGCCTCCGGCATTGAGTTCTATCATCCTGAACGCTCCGCCCGGCGGCGGGGCAGCTGAGTCAGCGGCCGCCGGTCTGCCCATGATGCCCGACCGCTGATCGATTCGCAACGGCTCGATGATGAAAGCGAGCCATCCATACCGCCCGGTTTCCCGAATTGCGGGCAACACCTACATTCATGGCAGCAGGGACGGGTCCCCAGAACTTGAGGAGTTCAGCTTGGCCAGCCTGACAATCGAAAACTACGTTAAGACGATCTACTTGATCTGCGCGGAACAGCAGGATAAGCCGGCTGCGACCGGCCAGCTGGCCATCGCAATGCGTGTATCACCCGGTACCGTTACCAGCATGCTCAAGACGCTGAGTGAATCGGGACTGGCTGAGTATCGCCCTTACGAGGGAGTTCGGCTGGCTGCCACGGGCCGTCGACTGGCAATGCGAATCATTCGCCGCCATCGCTTGATCGAGACCTTCCTGGTCCGCACGCTGAATCTGAGCTGGGATGAAGTGCATGACGAGGCGGAAGACATGGAACACGCGGTCAGTGACCTGCTGATTAACCGCATCGATGCCTTCCTTGGATTTCCCACGGTCGATCCCCATGGGGACCCGATTCCGGCAGCCGACGGCACGATCGCCCCGGATCGAGGCACTCGGCTTGATCAGCTCGGTGCCGGTACAACTTTTCGACTTGTACGGGTGTTGGACCAGTCATCCAGCTTTCTCAAGTACCTCTCCGATGCCAGCCTGTCGGTGGACGGTGAAGCCTGCTTGAAAGAGATTCACGTGGAAGCGGGGGTGGTCAAAATCGAGATCGAGGGTAAGGAACTGGTGCTCTCATGCACGTCCGCTGAGCAGCTGCTTGTCGAGCCCTTGAACGCCGCTACACTGTCGGCGGATGTCCCAGAGCTCGCCTGATCATCGAGAGCTGGCCGCTATGCAGTGCCTCGTGCCAGATGGCCGTCTCGAAGACGGATGCGACATCCGGCATGAAGGCCGGTGTCCCCTCGGGCGTCGATTCATCCAGCTGCTCGTCTTCCAAGCCTGCCAACAGCGTCAGCAGTACCTCACGTCGTTGCTGCATGTACTCCAGCAGATCTTCCACCGCTGGATAGCTGCTGAAATCAGAACTTGGTTGAGACCCCATGCCGAACTGGTCGCCAAAGTTCTCCAGCGAGTTATCCTGGTCGGGCGCCAGCATGGAGATCATGAAATTGTCGGTATTACCCATGTGGCCGACGAACCAGAGGGCATGGTTGCCTCCCTCGTGAAGCTGGTGGATCCAATCGGAAGGGGACGTGAAGTCACTCAGCAGCCGCAGGCTGAATTTACGAGCGTTTTCCAATCGTCCCTTGAGTCGCTCACGTTGGTTCATGGCAACTTCTCCTGAGGGTGCAAGTTTCGCAAAGGTCCGAGGGCGCCGAGTGCACCAACTTATATCACCGGCTCCTGACAGTTCCCACCAGTGGCCGCTAGAATAACAGGGCTGGCTGAAGGACCCTGTCAGCGGTGACAGCCGACGGTTGATTACCACTTGAAGTGCCAGGGGGGAAATCGTACAAACCAGTTGACGTCCTCTACTGGACCCTAGGGACCCTCGCAAGGAGGAGCCGTGAACCGGGTCAGGCCTTAACCGGAGCAGCCCTAAGCGGGGTACTTCTGTGCGAGGGTCTCTTGGCTCCAGTGGAAGCCGGATCTGCGGGGAGATCGCGTGCAGCGACGCTCCCCGTTATTCCATGGTAAGGAAGCTGTGCCGATGGCAGGTCACGACAACGACAGTCCCTCATCCAGCTCGGATACCGCTCACAAGTACACGGTGGTGGCACGGCGGTACCGCCCGCAATTCTTCTCCGAGTTGGTTGGCCAGGACCAGGTTGCCCAGGGACTGGCGAATGCCATTCGGCAGAATCGTGTCGGGCACGCCTACCTGTTTACGGGTGCCCGCGGCATCGGCAAGACTTCGACCGCTCGAATCTTCGCCAAGGCCCTGAATTGTGTTGAGGGGCCGGCTGAAGAACCCTGCAACACATGCGACATCTGCCTGGGAATCACCGATGGCAGCGACATCGACGTGTTGGAGATGGACGCTGCCAGTAACCGTGGCATCGACGATATTCGCGATCTGCGCAACAACGTCAACATCCGTCCCAGTCGGGCTCGCTACAAGATCTACATTATCGATGAAGTGCACATGCTGACGCCCGAGGCTTTCAATGCGCTTCTCAAGACCCTGGAAGAACCACCTGGCCATGTGATCTTCCTGTTCTGCACGACCGAACCTGACAAGTTGCCGATCACGATCCGCTCGCGCTGCCAGCGTTACGATTTTCCACCGCTGGATAATTCGACCATTATTGAGCGATTGCTGGCGATCGCCAAATCCGAGGGACTCGATGCCGACGAGGATGCCCTGCGTTTGATCGCCCGCCGGGCCAACGGTTCCATGCGAGATGCGGAATCGCTGCTGGAACAGCTGCTAACCTTCTCCGACTCCACCATCAGCCATGACGATGTCCACAGGTCGCTGGGAACGCTGGGTAGCGATCGGCTCAGGGAACTGGCCCAGCAGATCATCGACAATGCTTCTGATCACGCCTTGGCGTCACTCGATGCTGCCTTCGACGCTGGCCTGGATGCCCGACCACTACTGGAACAACTGCTGGGTTACTTCCGTGATGTGATGGCAGCCGGCGTCGGTTGCCCAGTGGCAATGATGCGGCATACAGAACCGGAGCAGTTCGAGTTGGTCTCGGAGCACGGCCAGTCACTGGGACTCGAGACCACCATGGCCCTGCTGGAAGTACTGACTGAGTCGCTCCAGCGAATGAAGGACAACCCGCACGCTCGTACGATTGCCGAAATGACGATCGTGCGAATCTGTGCTCTGGACAAGCTCGATTCGCTCCAGGACTGGCTGACAGGGGAGGCTCCAGCAGCGCCTGCACCAGCTCCGCCAGCAGCGCCTGCAGCAGCTCCGCCAGCAGCGCCTGCAGCAGCTCCGCCAGCAGCGTCTGCTCCAGCTCCGCCAGCAGCGTCTGCTCCAGCTCCGCCAGCAGCGTCTGCTCCAGCTCCACCAGCAGCAGCTCCGCCAGTGCACAAGACCGAGCCGCCAGTCGCAGCGCCGGTGGTACAGGACTCGACTGCCGACGACGTCCCACCGGCTGACCCGGCTGCGCAAAAAACAACTGAAGAGCCACCAACAGGGGACCACGTTGCCGAGGAATCTGTAGCAATATTGAACGAATCGTCGCTACCCGACATTTGGCAACAAGTGCTGTCGGAGCTAGGAGATATGACGGCTGATTACCTCCGTGCGGCAGAATCTGTAGCAATTTCCGCGCCAAATCAACTGGTCGTTCGTTTTCCCGCGGGCTATACTCACCCGAAAGAGTCGTGTGAACGGCCTGAACGACGGGAAAAGATAGAGAAGCTGCTGGCAAATATCACTGGCACGCGGGTCAAGATCCACTGCGAGTTGATGCTCGCCAGCCAGGATGACGCAGCCCCACGGGCGCCACGAACGGCGCGAGAAAAAATGCGTGAGGCGGAGCATGTGCCGCTTGTCCGCGAGGCGATGGAAGTTTTTGACGCTGACATAGTCCGTGTCGAATCCGAACCAGATGTGGACGAATAAGGTGCCGGGTCGCTAAGTTCCGGTATTGCTCCTGGGAGTTCTCTTCACTCTCGTCCGCTGCCAGTCACATCTCTACCAGCCGGTTCGTCTGGTACTGTCACGACTCCCGGGATCCCCTGGAACGCGAAAGCTGTAAAGGAGTTGCTGTGTTTTCATCCTTCACCAACATGATGTCGATGGTTCGCAAGGCCCAGGAAATGGGCGGGCGTATGCAGGGATCTAATGAGCAGTTAAAGCGCGAGCGAGTCACAGGGAGTGCCGGTGGCGGCCTGGTAACAGTCGAGCTGAATGGAGTTGGCGAGATGTTGAGTCTCAAGATCGACCCGTTGCTACTGGAGCGTGGCGAGCTAGAGATGATCGAAGACCTGCTGCCAGCAGCTGTTAACCAGGCGCGGGAGAAGGCCAGCCTGCTGCATGCTGAAGCGATGCAGGAGATGTCGGCCGACATGAACATGCCCGGCATGGCTGACATCCTGGAAAAACTTGGTGGCATGGTACCCGCCGAGAGTATCGATGCCGTCAAAGACGAACTGGAACCAGAAAACAAGGACGACTGAAGATGGAACAGGTCAGTCAATCTGTCGCTCACCTGGTCGATCAACTGGCTCGTTTGCCAGGCATCGGTCGCAAGTCCGCCGAGAGGCTGGCCTACCACCTGCTGCGCGTTCACAAGAGCGAGGCGCTGGAACTCTCGACTGCCATCCACGAAATGCGTGAAAACGTGCGGTACTGCGACGTCTGTTACAACCTGACAGAAAATCCGCTCTGCCCGATCTGCCAGGACAGCCGCCGGGACCCCAGCCTGCTCTGCGTTGTTGAACAACCTCGCGACTTGATGTCGCTCGAACAGGCCGGCGTTTACAGCGGCCTTTACCACATTTTGCTTGGCCGGATTGCTCCACTGGAGGGAATCGGCCCAGAGCAGTTGATGATCGAATCGCTGCTGGCGCGAATCAAGCAGGGGGATTTCAAGGAAGTCATCCTGGCCACCAACCCGACGGTCGAGGGTGACGGCACAGCACTCCATATTTCCAACTTGCTGGCAAACCTGCCGGTCAATATTACCCGACTGGCCCGTGGAATAACCACCGGCAGCATCCTCGAACACGCCAACAAGGAAATCCTGGCCGACGCGATTACCGGTCGCCAGGCATTCTGACCACCACAAACAGGCTCGTATGCGACTCTCCTTCGGACTCGAAACCCGACAGCAGCAAACCCAAAAGCTCGATCCTCGCATGATCCAGTCGATGGAGATTCTGCAGATGGCGACTGCTGCCCTGCAGGAACGAGTCGACCAGGAACTTGCTGAAAACCCCACCCTGGAAACCGAGGATGTGGACCCGCTGCTGCCAGAACAGGAGTTTGACGAGGAGAACCCGGACTCTCCCAGCGACAACGAGACCGAGATGGTTGTCGGTGAGGATGCCAACAGCGACGACTTTGAGCGTCTGCTGAAAATGGACCAGGAATTTCCGGACCATTTTGGCGATGGTCCTCGACCTTCCACCAACTACTTGCAGACCATGGCCGATCGCCGTCACGATGCGATCAGCAACATTGAATCCCGGCCCGTCTCGCTCAATGACCACCTGCTTGGCCAACTGGGTGAACTCACGCTGGCGCTGCCCATCTATCAAATCGCCGAGCGGATAATCTCCAGCCTGCGAGCCGAAGATGGCGGTTACCTGCGTGCCAACCTCGTCGACCTGTTACCGCCCGAAGCCAACCAGCTGCAGCTGGATCAAGCCGAGCAGGCCCTGGCGGTCGTTCAGCAGCTGGATCCACGCGGCGTGGCCGCTCGCAATTTAGAAGAGTGCCTGCTGAATCAACTGCCTGCCGACCAGCCCGGACTGGATGAACTACGGCTGTTGATTTCGAATCACCTCGAGGACCTGCGCGACAACCGCTTGCCCCTGATATCACGGGCCACGGGAATGGCAATTGAGCGGATCCAGGACGTCGCCCAGGAGCTGAGGACGCTGGACCCCAAACCAGCCAGCCAGTTTACCGGGCAGCATATTCCCAAGGTCGTTCCAGATGTGATCGTCGATCGCCAGGAAGGTGGCAAGTACGAGGCCCTGGTGGAAGAGGGAAATACACCCCGCCTGCGAATCAGCAATTATTATCGTCAGCGACTACAGGACCCAACGGCCAGCCGTGAAGAAAAGGACTACATCAAGCAGAAGGTGATGGGAGCCCAGTGGCTGATCAAGTCCATCGAACAGCGGGGCTCGACCTTGCGGCGAGTGGCGCAGGCCATCGTCGATTACCAGCAGGAGTTCCTTGAGCATGGACCGGACCACATCGTACCGCTCAAAATGCAGCAGATAGCGGACCAGGTTGGCGTTCATGTGACCACAGTCAGCCGTGCTGTTGACGACAAGTGGGTTCAGACAGCTCGTGGCATTTTCCCACTCAAACGATTTTTTGTAGGCGGTACAGTTGGATCTGATGGCGAAGATGTTGCTTGGGACCGGATTCGCATCAAGTTGCAGGAGGTCATCGACGCGGAGGACAAATCAGCCCCTTACAGCGACGATGGACTGGTCCGGCAATTGGAAAGTCACGGCATGAACGTGGCTCGCCGTACGATCACCAAATACCGCAAGAAGATGGGAATCCCCAGTTCTCGGCAACGCAAGGACTGGACACAAAAGAGTCAGACTCCGTAACATGTGGGCAATGCAAACCAGTCCGTGTTGCAACCCGGCCTGTCACCGGCAGCGTGACTGCCTGGCACAACCTTGTTCGTCAATGGTGAGTTTCTGATGCGATGTCCTTTTTGCCAGGCTGACAACGATCGCGTGCTCGACTCGCGTGCCACGGCCGACGGCTACGCTATCCGTCGCCGTCGCGAATGCCTGCAATGCGACCGTCGCTACACCACCTATGAACGGCTGGAAGAACTTTCCATCAAGGTGGTCAAGAAGGATGAGGTGCGTGAACCCTTCGACCGTGACAAGCTGCGCCACGGGATTCTCAAAGCATGCTGGAAGCGGCCGATCAGCCACGACATGATCGACAACATGATCACCCAGCTGGAGAGCGATATTTACGGCGATTTTGATACCGAGATTGCCTCGGGCGCGATCGGTGAAATGGTCATGCGGCAACTCAGTACCGTCGACCAGGTCGCCTATGTGCGGTTTGCCAGCGTCTACCGGGAATTCAAGGACGTGCAGGACTTTGTGGAAGAACTGCAACCGATCCTGCAGGAACATTACGAACGCAGCCGCGAAGAATAGCCAACCCGCTGGTCGGTCTTGGCGTCTCTGCGGTCAGCTTTCCTCGAATTCAGCCTGACTAATCTTCGCGCTTGAAATGGCCGCTGCGTCCGCCGGTTTTCTCCAACAGACGCACGCTGGCGATAGTCATTTCGCGGTCGATCGACTTGCACATGTCGTACACGGTCAGGGCCGCCACCGAGACGGCCGTGAGGGCTTCCATTTCCACACCAGTTCTGGCGGTCACGCGGACCAGTGATTCGATCCTGAGTTGCTGATCATCGACCGGCTGCAACGACAACTCAACGGCGTCCAGGCCCAGCGGATGGCAAAGCGGTATCAGCTGGGCGGTATTCTTGGCGGCCATGATTCCGGCCAGCCTGGCCACTTCCAGCACATCTCCCTTCTGGAAGCCACCTTCGCTGATCCGCGAAAGCGTGGCGGGCTGCATCTGCACGAGCGCCTCAGCCCGGGCTGTCCGCGTGGTGACCTGCTTGTCGCCCACGTCGACCATCCGGCTGGCTCCCTCTGCGTCGAAATGCGTCAGCTCGTCCATACCCTGATGTTCCCGAAAGTCCGGCCTGCGAGGAATGCAGCGAGTTCATCTTAACGTGGCTCGGAGCAGGTCGTCGAGAGCCAGGCGAATTGTGCGACGGGGAAGCTCCGTGCGCAAAAAAACACCCGGTCCAGAAATCTGAACCGGGTGTTTCGCTTGTGCTAGGCAGTTGCCTGGCCTGTCAGCCACCGTTGTGGCTTCAGACAAGCTCCTTCTTTGCACCGATCAGCGTTCGCAGTCGTTCAGCCAACAACTTGGCATCGAACGGCTTCTTGAACGTCTCATTGATGCTCGAGCGATCAAGGCTCATCGAACTGCCGGAATCGGGCAGCAGGGCGATCAGAATCGTCTCTGAAAAGTCGCTGTTGCGACGAAGATTCTGACAGATCTGCATGGCTTCGAGTTCACCGATCGAGAAGTCGACGATGATGCAGTCCGGGTTGAAGCTTTCCGCCTGGATGCCCGCTTCAAATCCGCTGGCAGCAACTGCCACTTTGAAGGAGCGCTCCTGGGGCAACTCACGTTTCATGTTTTCGATCAAGACCTGGTCTTGTGCCACTATCAGCACCTTGGCCAGAGCTTCATCTTCAAGGTCACCGAGGGGCATGCCATGTTCCTTGAGGAACTTGATCAATGAATCCCGCGGAATCCGACGATCCTGTGAGCCTGGAATTCGGTAGCCACTGAGGCGACCCGAATCAAACCATTTGCTCACCGTGCGAGGAGCCACCTTGCATATTTTGGCGACCTGTCCTGTTGTGAAGACCTTCATCACAGGTTCTCCGTTGCTATCTGTTTGCATCGATAACGAGCCGCTGCTGGGCAGTGACCCGGACCCCTGGGCACTCGTGTTGCTATCCTCCGGTGAGGTAGCTGCCTGTCGACTGTGGGGGTCAACAGGCCACATGTGAACTGGGTTGGGGCTACGTGTTCGCTTCTCCTTCGTGATCCGGGGCCAAACTGTTGTCCAGCCCTTTTTCACAACAAGTTAGGGATCGACACGGACTGAATATGCCAATCCATTGGCACGGCTCAGTTCGTAATTGACCCCCGCACTCGGCGAAGTGCAGTCGTCCATCCAGGGTGGGAGAACCCCACTCGAGCAGGCCTGCATAGGGCCATATGCCTAGACAGCTCTAGGGTAACCCGATTGGTTACCCGTAGCGCGATGTCCCCCCTGAATGTTTTGGAAACCCAGATTGCAAAACCTGTGCTTCCAAAGGTATTTTTCGATTCTTCGACCCGTATGACTTTAGTAAGTTCCACGGTTAATGACGGCCAGACGAGTTTTACCTGTGAGTCGGGTGATAACAGGCTGCCGGAAAATCTCCGTAAGTGGTTATGACACCTACACTAATGCAGCCGGCCATGGCCAGCCGGCCGGTTTCTGCCTGCCGAAATGAGGGGCAGTGTTTTTCGGCTAGGGAACGTCTTCCGGTCACATATCGCGACATGAGCGTGACGATTGTAACGACTAGCGAGTTTGTGACGTTATCGCGCAGCGGCCAGATCAGGCCGCCTGGTCCTTGATGGACCGCTCCAGCGCCTCTGGTTTGATGTGTCCATCGTTCGTCACATCCTCGAATCGCACCGAGACTTGCTTCGATACGCCCGACTCCTGCATGGTCACGCCATAGAGCGTGTCAGCAGCTGTCATGGTCTTCTTGGAGTGGGTCACGACGACAAACCGGGTGGAGTCGAGAAAGTCCTTGAGAACGGCAATGAACCGCCCCTTGTTAGCTTCGTCAAAGGGCGCGTCAACTTCGTCCAATACACAGAATGGGCTGGGTCGAAACTGAAAAATTGCCAACAGCAGCGAGGCTGCCGAGAGAGCTCTTTCACCGCCACTCAGCAGCGACATGTGAATGGGTGGTTTACCGGGTGGCTTGGTGATGATGTTCACACCCGCTTCCAACACATCGTCGTCCCCTTCCAGCACGATATCAGCTTCTCCACCTCCAAACACCTTTCGGTACAGTTTGGCGAAGTTGCCGCGAATGATCTCTATCGTCTCGGCCAGCAGGCGACGGCTATCACTGTTGATCCGCTGAATGATTCGTTCCAGCGTCTGCTTGGCCTCGCTCAGGTCCTGGAATTGTGAGGAGAGCGTCTGGAATCGAGTATCCAGTTCATCCAGTTCATCCAGTGCTTCCATGTTGACCGCACCGGCGTTGCTGATCTTCTCGCGCAGGCCGGCGATTTCTTCATCCACCTGCTGCCGCTCGCTGTCCTCCTCGTCCTGCGGATCCGTTTCAACCTCCTCGGCTTCGCCAATTTCGACTCCGTAGTCGTCACGCATACGTTGTTGAAGGTTGGTTCTTTGCAGCTGATGTTCGCCGAGTGCCAGTTCGTGTTGATGGATTTCCTGCTGAAGCTGCTGAGTTTGCTCTCGCGTCTGCTGCACGCTGACGACAAGTTCCTCACGTTCACTGCTGCCCTGTTCCAATTCGCTGGCCAGCTGGCTGGAACGCTGCTGCAGTAGTTCCTTGTCGAGATAGAGTTTCGCCAAGCGCGACGTCGCAGCGAGAATCTGCGACACGCTGTCGCCAAGACGACTTCCCAGTTGTTGCAATTGTTGATCAACGTCCGCCATCCTGCTGCTGCGATCGCGAAAAGCCTGCTCGCACTTCGATTGTCGAACACGCAAGGTTGTCAGCTGCTGGTCGCTCGTCGCCAGCTCAACCTGCACATCGGTCGCCCGTTGGTATTCCTGTTCCCTTTGCTGACCAAGCCGCTCGATCAAGTCGTTGGTACGTTGAATCTGTTGATCCAGCTCACGCTGGTTCTGCTGGAGCTGGGCATATTGTTCTTCACACAGCAGCCGTGCCTGCTTGGCACTCTGTTGCCGCCCCAGTGCCTCCCTCAGTTGCTGCTGAGCTTCACTCTGCCTTACTTCGATCTGAACCAGCAGTTGCTTTTGTGATTGCGTGCGAACACTGACGTCCACCATCTCGCTGTTCCATTGCCGGCGTCGCTGATTCAGCTCCCGAATCTCTTCATCCTGGAAATCAATCACGCCCTCCAGCCGCTGCACTTCCAGCTGCGACTGGTCGGCATGCTGACGCAGAACGGCCAGTTCCTGCTCCAGTGCCCGCAGTTCACTGCGGCGGGAAATCAGTCCTGTCAGAGATTCTCCCTGCCCCACGTGCAGGGTCCCGTTTTCTTCCAGTAATTCACCGGCCAGCGTGACCAGCCGAACGCGGCCACGCAAGCGAGACGAGAGCTGCCGAGCCTCAGCCAGAGTCTTCACGACCCAGCAGCTGGCAAGCATGTGTTGAGCCAGCTTTTCATAGCCGGGGCGAACTTCGACCATCCTGTCGGCCCGATTGATCACACCAGCTTCGCCAGCCAGGTCCAGCGGCGTGATATCCTCGTAGAGCGAGTCCAGCTGCAGGATGCCGACACGGCCAGGCAAATCCAGCTGGTCCTGCTCCAACGCCTCCGCACAAGCCGCTCCGCGCATCACGACATGTTGTGAGCGACCACCCAGCACCAGGTCGATCAGCGGTGCAATTGCCAGCGGTGCCTCGATCAGGTCGGCCACCAGGCCACAGAATTCACGACAGTGGCCCGTCGGCTGCTGTTCCGCTTGCTCGATCACGTACTGCACACCCGCTGCCACTCCATCCCGGTCCCGTTCCAGTTGGGCCAGCAAATCATACCGTTCTCTTACTCCACTGAGTCGACTCTGGTGCTCCGCTGCTTCCTCCTGCCGGCGTCCCTGCAGGCGGCGAGTTTCAGAAACTTCCCGCTCGGAGGCTGTCAGCTGGTCCGCCTGGTTCTCCAGCTGGCCGGCCAACCCCTGTTCCTCGTTGATCAACTCGCCCAACTGGTCCTGACCGTGTCGCCGACGTTTCCCCAGTTCCGTCAGGTGCACGCGGACAACTTCACTTGTTTCTGCAGCCGTCACTCTATCCTGCTCAACCGACTTCAGCTGGCTGGCAGTGGTGGCCAGCTGGGCTGCCTGGTCAAGCAGTTGGGCGCCAGACTTGTCTCGCTCCTCGCCAGCCTCTTGGAGCTGATTTTCCAGCCGCTGCACCGTCTGGCGGTGGGCTTCCAGCCGGCTAGCGATCTTCTCTGAGCGTTGTTCCCAATCGGCAAGTTCCAGGTTCGCTTGGTCCAGTTCACTGCGAGCTTCCACGGCCCCTGAGCTGAGCATCGCACGCTGCCCGCGAAACTGGAGGAATTGCTGTTCCAGTTCTTCCAGCCGCTGTCGTTGTTCTGCGACCGTTGATTGTCGCGCCGCGATCTGCTCCCGATGGCCCGACATCTGCGCTTCCAGCTCAAGGATCTCCCGGCTGCCGGACTGTTGCAGTTGATCAAGTTCCCGCTGCCGCTGCTCCTGCGTCTGCAAGGCCGTCCCCAACTCTCCAGCCTGGTCACGCAGCGTGGTCAGCTGGTCTTCAGTCAGCTGGATCTGATCACTCAACTCACGCCAGTCCGTCATACCCACCTGGGTCCGCAATTGTTGCAGGCGTTCGGTTTGTTCCCGGTAACGGCGAGCCTTGCCGGCCTGGGAGCGGACACTGCGCAGGCGACTCTCAACTTCGTCCACAATATCTGAGAGCCGGACCAGGTTCTGGTCGACACGTTCGAGGCGTCGTTGAGCTTCGATCTTCTTGGCCTTGAAGCGACTGATACCTGCCGCTTCTTCAAAGATCGCACGGCGATCGCGAGGTGAGGCATTCAGCAGTTCTTCGACTTTACCCTGCTCAATCAGGCTGTAGGCATCAGCACCCACACCGGTACCGCGAAACAGATCGCGGACGTCCTTCAGGCGACAGGGTTGTCGATTGATCAAGTATTCGCCTTCGCCGCTGCGATAGACGCGACGGGTCACCTCCACTTCGTCGCTGTCGACCGACAGCGTGCGATCGGTGTTATCAAAGACGATCGTCGCTTCCGCCGTGTTGATCTGCCGACGCGACGACTTACTATCGGTCGTGAAGATCATGTCGGCCATTTCCCTGCCGCGCAGGCTCTTGGCACTTTGTTCCCCCAGCACCCACTTGATCGCATCCACGACGTTGGATTTTCCCGATCCATTCGGGCCCACCACAACGGTGATACCGGGCGGGAACTCAAACCGAGTCTTGTCGGCAAAGCTCTTGAAGCCGATCAATTCGAGTGCCTTGAGCATGGCCTTATCCGATTGCGTTTTCGCCCGCGACTGCAACTTGTTGAAAAAGGCCCGTCGTCGGTGACCGCTGCCGGTGGCCGGATCTGGCGGAAACGAGGGCTGAAAAAGAAATTACTGGTTCGTATTGGGGGTCGGGGTTATGGCCGTATTGTGTCGTTGCCGTCTGCTGACTGGTCCGTACCGGGGCCGGTATCGCGTCCCCACAGGAGCCGATTTGTGAACAGATCAGGCAGCGGGTTGAGCACCTGGATGTCAGTACTGCTGTCTGGTTGCTGGCTGGAATCTTCCCGATAATAGCTGCGGCCAGGTCGCGGACGGGCTCCAACGAGCACGCTGGCATCAATCGCCCCGTTGCTGCTGGCCTGGTGAAAGCACTGCAGCACCTCGGCATATCCGCCGCCAACCTTGCTGATCGCGTCCACGACATCGACCAGAGCGGGGCTGCAGCGGATAACCCGATCGGGCTGGCCCGGCACGAAGCGGCTGACCTGGAGCTGATCTTCACCGCTCGGGCGGATCAGGATTTCCTTGCCGGCGTAGAGAAAATTGGTCGGTCGCATTTCCAACTCCATCCCAAACACAACCATCTTGGCTGTGTCGGATACGGAAAAATGCACCACCGGTGACTGTGTGGTCGGCAGCTGGTGGAAAGTGAAATCGCTCATGGCGTTTCCCTGCACCAGTGGGGCGGCCGAGTTTCTGGCCTGCAAGGCACGGAAGGCTCCAAAACGGGTCTCGGCGCTGGGAACGTCGAGCAGCGCTGAAAGAGCATCCAGGGCCGCCACATGATCCATGCTTGCCAGTGCCGCCAGGGCATGCCAGCGAAAGGCGTGGTGTTGACTCGCCAGGCGGGCAAGTGCTGCGGCTGCAGCTGGCTCATCCAGATAAGCCAACGCCTCGGCCGAGTAGAACTGGACCTCGTGATCCGCACTGGAAAGTCCCTGTTTCAGTACCGGCGCCGCCAGCTGACCGATCGCTTCAAGCTGCAAAGCGGCCTCAGCTGCGGTGGTCGGCTCCAGCAGCTTGCGTTCCAGCAACTCCACTCGTCTCAGTCGATCGCCCGGCGATTCGACCAGCACGATGTGACGAATCACCTGGATGTAGCGAGCCACGTTTTTCTTGTAGCGCGGGTGCAGCGTGATTTCGATGTAATTGTCCCGCATCGGCGTGGCCACGCCCTTTTGCGAGATCCGTCGGCCTATGTGAAACCGCTCGTTAATAGCAGTACCAACCCTGGAACTGGTTTTGACCGAACTGTGCTGGCTGCGTACCACCAGCCCCATCGGACGGTCCATCCGCGAGAGTCCTCCACCCAGCACCAGGCCGCTCATGTTGTCGGTGTCGTCATCGCTGCCCCGAAACAGGGCGTGAATCAGGATCGGGCCTTCTGCCAAGGCAGCCACATGGCCACTGTGGATGGCATGATTCACGAGGGCAACTTCACGCAGTCGGCTTCTCATCAGCCAGCCACTGCTGAGTGTCGCATTGCTGGAGTTGGATGGCGAGATCACCTCAATGTCAAAACGATCGCCCTTCTGCACGCCCGGGGGCATGTATGCCCGCACCAGCACAAGTGCCGTGTTGGCAGATGCCAGCAGGTTGTTCGGGTTCTCAACTTCGTGGCTCTTCATTTCGTCCAGCAGCGTTGCGCGTTGCATTCCCGGAGGCGGATTGCTGCCGCTGCCATTCAGACCGGTCACCAAGGCCACGCTCTCAACCTTCAGATGATTGACTCCAATCGGAACTGCCAGGTCACCGATCGTGAGCGGCTGTTCTTCCTGCTCGCTGATCGCCTCGCCGAGGTCCGCTCCGGAACCGACGAACGGCTTCCAGCAGCCGCTGGAGATGGGCAGAAGTCCTGCTATCAGCAGTACTGAGATCCATGAATTCCTGTTTCGCTGCCGTGACTTCCGCATTGGCTTCCTGCCGTTTCTTCCGTGATTCAAACTTAATCCGCAGTGTCCCCTGACATGTACACGCACCACCCGGGGCAGCACGCAAGGAAACTGCGGAAATCGGGTGCAAAACGTAGTTCTTCCAGGCAAAACCGTCAAGGTCGGTTGCCGCTCACAGGCAGAAACCAGCTTAGGGGAGATCCACTCCGCCTGGATGCCATGGATGACAGCGACAGATGCGACACAATCCTCGCCAGCTGCCCAGGATCGGACCGTACTTCTGTACGGCAGCGATAAAATACCGGCTGCAGGAGGGATGGAAGCGGCAGTGCGCCCCCAACAGCGGGCTGAGTGTCACCTGGTAAAGCCTGACAAAACCGATCAGCACTGCGGACAGAGAATTGGATACCAGGCTGAAAGGCCAGACAAGCCACTTCATTCCCATCCTACTCTCCCCCCGGTGTGCCAGCGGCGGCCTGCTGCTGAGCATCTCTTCCCAGGCGGTCGTTGTAACGCTGAACGACTTGCTCAGCCAATCGTGGCAGGGACTGGTTTATCAGGGCATGGGTCAGGCGGGCCCCTCGCCGCGGCCTCACCACCAGGTCCCAGCCGACCGGCAGAATGTCGCGCTGCCGTCGGAAAACATCGCGAATTCGCCGTTTCCAGGCATTTCGGATGACCGCGTTGCCAACCTTGCGCGAGACCACAACTCCCAGCCGGCTGCCACCAGACGGGTTGGGGCAACCCAGGATGACGAGCGTTGCATCGGCAGCATGCGCTCCAGTCTTGAAGACCCGCGCATAATCAGCCTGTCGCCGCACTCGATCCTTAGCAGGGAAGGACTCAGTCGCCATCCGTTACCAATCCTCTCCGGTTAGTCCCAGCGGATACCGTCGCGCGGATCGCCGTCATAAAGTTCATCCAGCGACGCCAGCAGGTCGTCGTCAACGGTCACATCCTCCGGTATCTGGATCTGGACAACCACATAGAGGTGTCCTTTTCCATCTGCAGTCGCCAGGCCATGGTCCTTGATTCGTAGCCGCTGGCCGCCGGACGTACCAGCCGGGACGGTCAGCGCAATTGTACCGTAGGGTGTCGGCACATCGATTGTCGCGCCACGCATCGCTTCGGTAACAGTGACGGGCAGATCGACTTCCAGGTCCCGGCCACGGCGGCGAAAACATGGATGGCCTGCGATCTGGACTGTGATAATAATGTCGCCAGGCTTACCGCCCGGAGCAGCTGGATGGCCCTTGCCAGCGATACGGACCTTGGCAGCCTGGCTGATGCCGGCAGGAATCTTGACGTTGATCCTCTCCTGTTTGCCGTCCGGACGCTGGGCGGCCAATTGCACTTCTCCACCCAGGACCGCTGTATGAAAGGGAATATCGAGTTGCCGCTGGATGTCCTGGCCTCGCGTCGGAGCTGGCTGCCTGCCCGCTGACGGCCCGGCAGCTCCACCAAATTGCCGCAGGATATCTTCAAACCCAAAACCTCCCTGGCTAAACCCGCCCTGCAGGATATCGTCCAGGTCCATACCACCAAACGAAGGGCCGCCACCGCCAGCGTGATCAAAGTTGCTGCCGAAGCGATCGTACTTGGCCCGCTTGTCAGCATCGCTCAACACATCGTAGGCATGCTGCACCTGCTGAAACCGCTTCTTGGCTCGCTCATCGTCCGGGTTCACATCCGGATGGTACTTGCGTGCCAGCTTACGGTGCGCCTTTTCGATCTCGTCAATCGAAGCGCCGCGGCTGATACCGAGAATCTCGTAGTAATCGTCACTCATCTGTTAAACTCTGCAAACACGCTGCCAACTGGTGGTCTCTTTCCTATCTGGCATTGTAGAAACGACTTCCCGTTTCCCACAACCGCGGCCTGCTGGTATAGATAACGGCAGAGCTTCCGCTCGTCGTGAGCCATCATCCAACAAGACCACTCGCTCCGCACGGTCGGCGACGGTGTGGCTGCCCGGAAACAGGTGTTTGAGATGCCAAAGTACCCGACCGTGATCCTGCTTACACTTGCAACACTCGCCAGTCTGGCCGCTTCCACAACGCTGCTAGCTGCCGGTGGCGTGCTGGAAATCCGTGTTTCGGATGAGGCCAGCGGCGAACCGGTTGCCGTTCGCATGCACCTCAAGGACGCGCGGGGAAAACCTGTCCGACCGGCTGGACGCCCCTACTGGCACGACCATTTCGTCTTCGATGGCCGCACCGTTTTGCGTTTACCGGTCGGCAATTACACGTTCGAGATGGAACGTGGTCCGGAATACCGATTACGGACCGGGAACTTTTTCATCGAGCAGGGCGCCAGCGACACCAAGATGGTCAGCATGTCTCGCTTCGTCGACATGAAAAAAGAAGGCTGGTGGTCGGGCGACTTGCACATTCACCGGCCCTTGAAGGATATGCCGCTCCTGATGCTGGCAGAGGACCTGCACATCGGGCCGGTCATCACCTGGTGGAACAAGAAAAATCTCTGGCAGAACAGGGAGATCCCCGACTCACTTGTGACAGCCGTTGGCACGCAGCGTTTTTATCATTCGCTGGCGGGCGAGGATGAACGTGGCGGCGGAGCGCTGCTGTACTTCAATTTGAAACGGCCGATACAGATTACCGATGCCGAGCGAGAATACCCCAGCTCGGCTGAGTACCTGATCCTCTCTAAAAAATCTTCCCAGGTCCACGTCGACATCGAAAAACCGTTCTGGTGGGATGTGCCGATGTGGGTTGCCAGCGGCGCCGTCGACTCGATTGGCCTCTGTAACAATCACATGATCCGTGACCGCATGTACGAGTCGGAGGCCTGGGGAAAGCCGCGGGACACGAACCGCCTGGCAGCTCCGCTTGGTAATGGCCTGTGGACCCAGGAGATCTACTACCAGCTGCTGGAGACAGGCCATCGCATCCCACCCTCGGCCGGCAGCGCCTCCGGTGTCCTGCCTAACCCGGTGGGGTACAACCGCGTCTACGTGCACTGCGGCCAGAAGCTGGACTATGACAGCTGGTGGAAAGGGCTGCGGGAGGGACGCGTGGTTGTCACGAATGGCCCGCTACTGAGACCCTACGTCAATGACCAGCTGCCCGGCCATGTCTTCAAGGCACCCGCAGGCAGCAGTCTGAATCTCCAGCCACGCTTGAATCTCTCGCTGCGAGACAAGGTCGAATACCTCGAGGTGGTCAAGAATGGTGAGGTGGTCCACCAGGTTCGCTTGCGCGAATATGCCGAGATGGGAGGCCGATTGCCGGAGGTGGAGTTCAAGCAGAGCGGCTGGCTGCTGATCCGGGCCGTCACCGACAACCCAAGCACATACCGCTTCGCATCGACCGGGCCGTATTATGTTGAAATCGGTGAGCAGCTGCGGATCAGTAAACAATCTGCGACTTTCTTTCTCAACTGGGTCAACGAACGGATGGCACAGTTTAAGCTGGCAGATGCAGACCAGCAGGAAGCGGTCATGCGATTCCACCGTGCCGCCCAAACCTACTGGCAGCAGGTCGTTGCAGCCGCCACCTGCGACTAGACCGCCAGCGGCGGACCCGCAATCGCCAGGCCCGACCTCCAGCTCTTATCCGACATCCTCCAGAACCTCCTATGTCCGGCATCATCGAAACAGCAGCTTGGCAGGACGAATATCCCTTTGAGAGCCATCGGCTCGAGCTGGATGGCCACAGCTATCACTACCTCGATGAAGGTCAGGGTCTGCCGGTTGTGATGGTCCATGGTAATCCCACCTGGTCGTTTTACTGGCGACACCTGGTGACGAAACTGAGTGGCAGGTACCGGGCGATTGCGGTTGATCACATCGGCTGCGGTTTGAGCGACAAACCGGCCGCGGCCCGCTTTCGGCTGATCGATCACGCGGCCAACCTCAGTAACTTGATACGGCAACTGAAGCTCGAGCAGGTCACGCTGGTGGTCCATGACTGGGGTGGTCCGATTGGCCTGACCGCCGCGTTGGACAATCCCGACCGGATTGCCCGCCTGGTGATACTGAATACCGGCGCCTTCCCTCCGCCGGCGATTCCCTTGCGGATTCGACTCTGTCGTATCCCCGGGATCGGCCCCTTCATGATGCGGCGGCCCAACCTGTTTGCCCGACTGGCCCTGACAATGGCAATGCATCGCAACAAGCTCTCGCCGCTGGCTCGTGCAGGGTTGCTGGCACCCTACGACTGTGCTGCCAACCGCCGCGGCATCCAGCAGTTTGTCGAGGACATCCCCTCCTCGGCTCGACATCCCAGCTGGGAACCACTGGTCCGCCTGCAAAATGAGTTGCCGACACTGGATCACCTGCCAACCAGCATCATCTGGGGCATGCGCGACTGGTGCTTTACATCACGTTGCCTGGAAATGATCGAGCAACTGCTCCCCTCGGCCGATGTCCATCGCCTGGAAGATGTCGGTCATTATGTGATGGAAGATGCCTGTGAGCAGACAACTGAGTTGATTAGCCAGTTTCTCGCCGACAGCGATGATCGCATGACCGGGGGACAGGAATGACGGATGCGGCTACCCACAGCAGCAACTCGATCGATACCACGATCAGTCAGCTGGCAAGCATGGCCTGTTTGCTGGAAGTCTCCGCTCCCAAGCCCGGCAATGTGCATCGTGGAGCCGATTTCGATGACATGACGTTCGACGATTTTCTGCTCAGTTCGATCATGGTGGGACCGGCACTGGGAGCTGCGAGTGCCGTCGGAGTAGGCCAGTCAGTACTTTCTGCCATCGAGGCCCGCTGCAGCGTGACTGCAGCCAATACCAATCTCGGCCTGGTTCTGCTGATCGCACCGCTGGCAGCTGTCCCCGCGGATCTACCGCTACGGCAGGGCATCGGGCAGGTACTGTCTCAGCTGACGAGCGAGGACTGTCGACTGGTCTACCAGGCAATTCGTCTTGCCAGCCCGGGAGGATTAGGCGAGCAGGATGACATGGACGTCCACGAGACGCCGCCGGATGATCTACTGGCGGCGATGGCGGCAGCCAGCGACCGCGACTTGATTGCCCGCCAGTACAGCAACCAGTTCGAGGATCTGCTGGCGAGCTTTGTGCCCTGGCTGGTGGAGGAGGCTAACTCGGCAGACTCACTCTCGCAGGCAATTGTCCGCTTCCACGTGCGGATCATGGCAGCGCATCCAGACAGCCTGATCCAGAGAAAATGTGGCCTGGCAATTGCGGAGCAATCTGCCGCCCTGGCCGCGGGGGTACTCAACGCGGCCGACACGGCAACCTATCATGAAAAGTTGGCAGAACTGGATTTCTGGCTGCGTGCTGATCACAATCGCCGGAATCCGGGTACCACGGCAGACATGGTAGGAGCCAGCCTGTTTGCCGCCCTGCGAGACAAGCAGCTTGAGCTGTCGTCGGCCAAAGATGACCAGGTAGAAATCAGCTAAGCCATGTCCGAACGCTACCATGTACGACTGGAAAAAGAGCAGCTGATTTTCAGCGCTGCTCACTTCATCACCTTCGGGGACAACATCTGCGAGCGGCTGCATGGTCATAACTATCGCCTGATGGCCGAGGTCGAAGGGCCACTGGGTGAACACCAGTACGTGGTCGACTTTATCGCCCTGCGGGACATGTTGCAGGAGATATCCAGCGAGCTGGATCACCACGTGCTACTGCCGACCGAGCATCCAACAATCCAGGTCGTGGCAGATGATCAACAGGTCGAGGTGAGCTTCGAAGACCGTCGCTGGGTCTTTCCCCCTGGAGATTGCATTCTGCTGCCAGTCTCCAACACCACAGCTGAATTGCTGGCACGTTACATTGGCCAGCAGCTGCTGGAGCGCTGGGAACAGCGATTTCAACATCGCCCACAGCGTTTGATGATCGGCGTGGACGAAAACGAGGGCCAGTGGGGCGTCTGGGAAAGTGGAGAGTAACGGATCAGGGGTTAGCCATTAGTCGCTCTTGCCACTTGTGAACCAGCTGCAGCACTTCCAGAGGAGTAAGGTTTTCCAGGTCGGTTTCGCGGATCTCCTGGAGTAGCGGATGGTCCGCCTGCTCAAACAGCGACAGCTGCATTTCGCTGCCGGCGACCCGCGTTGGCAGGGGAATATCTCCGACAACACTTTCACGATGATCCGATTCCAGTCGCCTCAGGATCTCGCGGGCCCGCTCGTTCACCTGGCGAGGAATGCCAGCCAGCCTGGCCACGTGGATGCCATAACTCTTGTCCGCTGAGCCGTCCACAATCTTGTGCAGGAAGGCAACGTTGTCATCCCATTCCTTGACCGCCACGTTGAGATTCTTGACCATCGCCAGCGTCGCTTCGAGGTCGGTCAGCTCGTGATAATGGGTAGCAAACAAAGTACGGCAGCCGATCTGGTGATGAATGTGCTCGACAATGGCCCAGGCCAGCGAGACTCCGTCATAGGTACTTGTTCCACGTCCAATTTCATCCAGGATGATCAAGCTCTGTGAGGTCGCCGTATTGAGAATCCGGGCGGTCTCAGTCATTTCCACCATAAAGGTACTCTGGCCCCGCGAAAGCTCGTCACTGGCCCCCACACGGGCGAAGATGCGGTCAGCAATGCCTATCGTCGCCGACTCTGCCGGTACGAAGCTGCCGACCTGGGCCATCATGGTGATTAGGGCAACCTGGCGGATATAAGTACTCTTGCCGGCCATATTGGGACCGGTAATCAGCAGCAGCATCTTGTTATCGGGTGAGACCTGGGTGTCATTGGGAACAAAGGTCCCCTCAGGTTCCATCACGTCGAGCACGGGGTGTCGCCCGCCGCGGATGTCCAGCTCAGCCTGCTCGCTCATAGATGGTCGACAGTAGCCTCGCTGGCAGGCCAGGCTGGCCAGTCCAGCCAGTACATCCAGCGTGGCCAGCTGGTAGGCGGTCTGCTGAAGTCGCCTGGCAACAGCATGGACCTTATCTCGCAGCTCAACAAACAGCTGGTACTCCAGGGACCGTGCATTACCATCTGCCTCAAGGACCTTTTCTTCGTATTCCTTCAACTCTGGCGTGATATACCGCTCGGCATTCTTGAGCGTCTGCTTGCGAATAAAGTTCTCCGGCACCTTGTCCTTGTGGAGATTGGTAACCTCCAGGTAATAGCCAAAGACCTTGTTGAAGCCGACCTTGAGATTGGCAATCCCCGTCTGCTCCTGTTGATCGGCCTGGTAGCTGGCAATCCATTGTTTTCCACCGGCAGCAAGTTGCTGCAGCTGATCCAGTTGTTCGCTGTACCCCGGGCGAATGATCCCGCCGTCACGCGTATGTAACGGGCAGTCGTCGACGAGTGCTGCCGCGATCTCAGCCTGCAGCTCCGGACAAAGATCCATCTGCTCTACAACCTGTGCCAGTAATGCGCTGACTGGGTTCTCCAGCTGGGCGATGACCTCTGGCAGGCAGCCCAGCGTGCGGCCGATGTGGGCGATATCTCGCGGGCTGGCACGGTGCGTGGCCACGCGAGCCAGCAGCCGTTCGAGGTCGTAGACGCCTCGCAGCTGTTCTTGCAGCCGATCGCGGCGTGCCGTCTCGGCGATCAGCTCGTCCAGTGCATCGTGTCGCTCCACGATCTCGGCATGTGCAGTCAGTGGGTGGGCCAGCCAGTCAGCCAGCAGGCGAGATCCCATCGCGCTGACTGTCTGGTCCATGATCGCCAGCAGCGAGCCGTCGCGGCTGCCGTCTCGCATGGTGCGGGTAATTTCCAGGCTGCGCCATGTCGCCTCATCGATATCCAGCGTGTCTGCCTGTCGAAAGGGGACCAGGCTCTGGAAGTGGGTAAGCGAGGTCTGCTGAGTTTCCTCGAGGTAGTGCAGGATGGCACCGGCGGCCCGGATCGCGGATCGGTCGTTCTCGCCAAAACCAAAACCCTCCAGTCCGCGCGTGCCGAACTGCCGGCTGAGTGTCGCTTCACCGTTATCGAGGGCAAAAGACCAGTCGGGGCGGAGGGTGACCATCGCCAGGGGGCTAAGCTCCTTGGCCAGCTCCGTTTGATCGTCGGCGAGCAGGCATTCGGCAGGTCCGATCCGCGTGACCTGATCCATCAGCTGGATACGAGACACGGTAGCTGCCATGAAGCGACCGGTGGAGAGATCTGCCCAGGCCAGTCCAACGTCCTCTTCGTCCGCCTCGGCTGCCACCGGAGCCGGCACAACTGCCAGCAGATAGTTGGGCGTTAGCGGATCGAGCAGCGCGTCATCGGTGACTGTGCCGGGGGAGACAACGCGAGTCACCTCACGACGCACGAGCCCCTTGGCCTGGCTGGCCTCTTCAACTTGTTCGCAGACGGCAACCCGTCGTCCCTGGGCGATCAATCTGGCCAGGTAGGTATCGAGCTGGTGATGCGGAAACCCGGCCATCGGGATGGGGTTTTCACCCTTTTCGCGGCTGGTGACCGCCAGTCCGAGCAGCTCAGCTGCCTGCACGGCATCGTCATGAAACAGCTCATAAAAGTCACCCATCCGAAACAGCAGCAGCGCATCGCCGCATGCCTGCCGGGCCTCGTCATATTGCTGCATCATGGGTGTTTTTGTCATTGGCGGGCAATCTACCACTTTCGCCAAACACTGGCCAGTAGCGGTGACAGGCTAGCACGACGATGCCCACGGGATGACGGTTTTTGCCAGTGACATCGCGCTGGCGGTGGCCGATCAATACAATGTCAGGGATCAACAGTTACGGGTTTCAGGTTACGGATTACAGGCCAGCCCGATTGTGAATCAAGAGTATGACGGACACAGCACCACAACCTGCTCGCTGCCAGCTGCGACTGCTGGCCATCGTGGCCGCGCTGCTGGTCGGCTGCATCGCCTGGCAACTGGCTGGCGTGGACAGCCAGCTACTCGCCAGCTCACCGCCGCGAATGATCTGCCTGGCAGCAGCGGTCCTGCTGCTGGTCGGCCTGCTGGCCCTGGCCGCCGGCCCGGTAGGCTGGATTGACCGTATTCAACAACAGTACGACAGCCAGATCGCAACGCTCGGCAAACGGCAACCAGCCAGCAACCAGCGATGGAACTGGCTGGCAATTGCCATCTGCTGGATAAGCTGGCTGGTAGCGGTACCGCCTGGCGCCGTGGACCAGGACCTGCGAACAACCGACTCGGCCGCCTTCAAACGCTACGCAGCTGAAGTTCGCGAGCATGGTGGTCCGATCGTCCTGCTGGGACAGCTCTACAAGGGTGAATACAAGCAAGCCAATCAACATCCACTGATGATCGGGCTGCTGTCTCTGTTCGACGACGAGCAGATTTCCGGACAGGCAGTCAGCATCGCCATCACTGGCCTGGGTTTTATCCTGCTGACAGTCCTGGTAGCCCGCTTGATGGGAAGCACGGTAGCCGCAGTCTTCGCGGCCCTGCTCTGTACGAATGCCACGCTCGCTGAGCTTTCGCTACAGGTCACCTGCGAGTGCCTGCTGGTCCCCCTGGTCGGCGTACTCTGGTGGCATCTTCAGCGACTCGATAGCTCACCCACTCGCCGCACATCAACGATCGTGGTTGCCGGAGTGTTACTGGGACTGGTCTACCTGGCCAAGGGTACCGGGCCAGTCTTCCTGGCCGGCACGACTCTCTGGCTGCTGTGCTGGCACTGCCGGATGACCTGTTGTGCCACAACACCCCAACTGGCAGCAGACAGCCCAGCCACTTCACGGCCTGGCTGGCAGCTGCTGCTCATCCTGCTGGCCGCTTTTGTGATCACTGCCTCACCCTTGCTGGTACGAAACACCCGCAACCACGGTAGTCCTCTCTACAACGTGAACAGCTATTTCATGTTCCGCGACGATTTTGAGAATCCGGTCCGGCTGGCTGAACGCATGTCGCTGGGTGAGGCAGCAGGCGAGTTTTTTGCTGACAAGAGTCCTGCAGAGTTGATTGAGCGGGAGGTCAGCGGCCTGGCCTGGCAATCGTTCAACATGGCTCGTCTGCTAGGGCCACATCCGCTTGGTGAAGGCCGGGCAGCCATTGGCCTGGTCCTGCTCGGCCTGGCGATGCTTGGACTGGGGCTGCAGACCGGCAGCGGACGGTGGTTACCATTCTGCTGGCTGCTGTTGCTGGTGCCAATGTTTGCCTGGTACAGCCCGATCGTACAAGCGGGCGAGCGATTCCTGGCTCCGGTCCTGCCGGCACTGGCTTGTTACGCAGCACTCAGCCTGACTCGGCTGCTCTCACCAGTTCAGTCGGATGGCAGGCCAGGCGGCCTGCTGATTCCGCTGGTCTGCATCTGCTGGGCAGTTGGCTGGAACGCCCTGCTCTGGCTGACTTAATGCCAGCACGAGATCACTCAAGTGGCCGCAGGATTTCCAGCAGGTTGGTGTACTGGTCGGTCCAGAGGCTGACCTTCTGCTGATCCTCGGCGGTCGGCTCCTCGGCACTGAACACAACGACGGGATCATTGAGGAAGTTCTCGCTTTCGGTCAGCAAGACCCAGGCCGCATTGTCCAGCACTTTACCTTCTGCTGCCGAACGCACCAGCACGTGCTCAAGTTCGGCGTTGCGGGCCAGCGTCATGACCACCGGGACCAGTCGCAGGTGCCGATTACTGACATGAATCGCCATCACACCACCCGGCTTGAGGTGCTTCTTGTACAACTCGATCGCTTCCACCGTTAACAGGTGCACGGGGATAGCATCGCTGGAAAAAGCATCCACAACGAGCAGATCGTAATCCCGCGGCTGCATCCTCTCCAACGAGAGTCGCGCGTCGCCGAGGATCAGTTTCGGTTCGATCGGACAATCCTTGAGGAAAGAAAAGTGGCTGTTGGCCAGCTCAATCACCTGTGGGTTGATCTCAAAGAAGTCCAGCTCATCTCCCTGCTCGGCATAACAGGCGAGCGTGCCAACTCCGAGGCCAATGGCACCGATCCTCAGGGGCCGACCATCGCGATACTGATCGATTGCGATCCCCACGCCGCTGGATCGGCCGTAATAGGTCGTCGGTTCACGTCGCTTGCCAGCTCCCATCTGTTGCAATCCGTGCAGCGTGTGGCCATTGACCAGCCAACGAAGAGGATTCTCCGAGTCGCTGGTTGCATCCTCGCGGACGACAAGCACACCGTAAAAATTGCGGACCTTGACGATCGCCGTGCGGTTTGCCGTTGTCCAGTGCGAGTAGACCACGATCCCAAGGATCATCCCCAGCCCCACGGTGACACAGATCTGGACAACCGCGTTGATCTCCAGGATATCCTTGATAATCAGGGCCGCCGCCACCAGAAAGACGACCAGCACGGCCAGGTTCAATTCCAGGTAATCGGTAAAAACAAGCGGACAGACGATGCTGACCAACAGACCACCAATCGCTCCACCGACCGAGATCATCAGGTAAAAAGAGGTCAACTGTTTGGCAGGCGGCTTACACTTGACCAGCTCACCGTGGCAAAACATGCAGGCCACGAACAGCATACCCAGGTGGATCAGTGTATTGACCACCAGGTTCTTGGCCAAGGCCTCGAATTCCGTCTGCAGACCGAGCATACCAAAGACCGTGTCTACCGCCGTGGGCATGTAGACCAGGCTGACCAGCAGCATCGCCACGGCGGCCAACGGTGCGTAGAGACGCGTCCGATACCAGCCCGGTCGGTCGAAGCAGATAATGAACGTCAGCAGGTAAACACTCAGCGGGGCAATCCAGAAAAAGGGGATCACCGCCACGTCCTGGCAGAGGTAATTGGTGACTGCCAGCAGCATCACTGAGGCCAGAGCAGGCAACAGCAGCCAGGCCACCCAGGCCCAGCGACTTTCGATCCCCTGATCACTATCCGCAGCGGCTGAATCCCCTGCCGCCTCGTCCGAGCTGCCAGCCCGCAAGAAGCGATGGAGCAACACTGCCAGGGCGATCGCCAGCAGGCCATAGCCAACGTAGGCTCCCGACCAACCCCATCCCTGTTGCCGGGATGTCATGGCCGGTTCAACCAGGAAGGGATATGTCAGCAGAGCTCCGAGCGAGCCAATATTCGAGAGCGCATAGAGCCGGTAAGGCGAACGGCCCGGATAACGAGCGGCAAACCACGACTGGATCAGCGGTCCGGTGGCAGACAGCAACAGGTAGGGGGCACCGACGCAATACAGCAACAAGAACAGGATCCGCAGCGTCGGCTGACCTGCATCGGTCGGCTTCCAGGCATCGGTCGGCAAAATAGGCAACATCAAGAGCGAGAGAACGACCAGCACACCGTGGATCCAGGCCTGCCGCTTCAGCGGCACCAGTTTCGACAGCAGGTGAGCGTAAGCGTAACCGAGCACCAGCATCGATTGGAAAAACAGCAGGCAGGTCGTCCAGACCGACGGACCGCCACCAAACCAGGGCAGGATAATCTTGCTAATGACCGGCTGAACCTGGAACAGCAAGAATGCTCCCACCAGGATCGTGCTGGCAGCGAGCCAGGCAAAGTTTGATTCGTTCTGCTTCGCCATCGCAACTCCCTCAACCGTCACTCACTTGAGGACTGCTCGTGCAACGTCACCAGCATTCCCTTGAAGGCCGGAGTGCGCGACTGGGCGTCTGCCCGCCGGGAAACCAGCTGGTTCGCCTCGGGAAAATACATCAGGGCATTGCCAGCGCGAATGGCATCGTAAGCTCGCACGTGAATTCGGTCCAGTTCACCTGTCTCGCTGCGTACAGTCACCAGCTGATCGTGTTCCAAGCCGCGGCGTTCCAGGTCATCAGGATGCAGCAGAATGACATCCCGCCGATCCTGGCCACGATAGTAATCTTCATCCTCGTAGACGACCGTATTGAACTGCCCCTCGCTACGAACGGTCATCAGCCGCAACTGCTCGCCATTCCCCTTGAGGTCGGGCAGCTGGTGGATATGAATACGGGCCTTACCGTCGTCCGTGGCAAATCGCGGCTGGTGAAATGTCCGGCCATCGATCTGGAATTCCTGTTTCGTATCGTCAATCTCGCCGATCGCCTCAAAGCCGGGGACCACGCGGCTGATCGCCTGGCGGATCGTGCCGGTATCCTTCATCGACTGCCAGTCAATCGGGCTGTCATCAGCCAGCACACGGTCGGCGATCTCGGCAATCACCTCGACCTCGCTACGGGGACCCTGGTGGCGTGACGGGCCACCGTCGCTGAGTCGCACAAAGTTGAACATCGATTCCTGCGTGGTTGGCTGTGGCTCTTCGTCGCGAGCCAGCACAGGCAAGATCAAAGTTTCTTCAGCAAGTCCATGCAGGTGGCCGGTATTGAGCGCTGTACTGAGGTAGACCATGCCGTCAAGTTTCTGCAGCGCAGCGGCGGCATAGCGAGCGTCCGGATTGGAGCCATACAGGTTACCGCCGAGACAGAAGGCAAACGATTGCTCTCCGCGGTGGGCCGCTTCCATGCAGGCCAGCGTGTCCATCCCCTCGCTGCTGGGCAACTGCACGCCAAAATGCTCCTGCAGCGCGGCGAATATCGCATCCTTCAGCTTGGGCGTGACGCCCACCGAGCCGATACCCTGCACGTTGGAATGACCTCGAATCGGCATCAGGCCGGCATGAGGACGGCCAACCATCCCACGCAGCAATGCCAGGTTAGCGATCGCCTGGACATTCTCCACTCCGTGCTGGTGGTGCGTGATCCCCATAGTCCAGCTAAAGACGGTCCGACTGCTGGCAGCATAATATTCGGCCAGCTGGCCAATCTGCTCCTTCGACACACCGCTCTTCTGTTCGATCTCCGACCACGGCAGCTCGGCCAGCGCCGCACGCCACTCGTCGGCCCCGTGGCAATGCTCTGCAAGGAACTCTTCATCGGCCGCGCCAGACTGATCGATCTGCTTGGCAATCCCGGCCAGCAGCGCCAGGTCCCCGCCGATATGGGGTTGGATGTAGAGGTCGGCAATCCGGGTCCCAAACAGCAGGCTGCGAATCTTGCTGGGCACCTTGAACTTGACCAGCCCGGGCTCAACTGCCGGATTGATGACGATCACTTTGCCGCCACGCCGCTTGACCCGCATCAGCGACGTCATCAGTCGAGGGTGGTTGCTGGGTGGATTGCCACCGATCAAAAAAACGAGGTCTGCCTGCTCGAGATCCTCCAGCACAATCGTGGCGGTGCCGCTACCGATTGAGCTGCTGAGGCCAACTCCGCTGGCCTGGTGGCAGTAGAAGCTGCAGTTGTTGACGTTATTGGTACCGAACATCCTGGCGAAGAGTTGCAGCAGGAAGCCAGCCTCGTTGGAGCTGCGGCCGCTGAAGTACCAGAACGAGCGGTCGGCAGGCGTTTCGCAGAGCCGGCTAACGACTCGATCGATAGCCTCTCGCCAGCTGAGTGGCCGCAGGTAATCCATCCCTTTCTCATACAGCAGCGGCTGGACCAGCCGCCCGCAGGCTTCCAGCTGTCGCGGTGTGAACTCCTTCAGCTGGGCGATGCTGTACTGTTGCCAGAAGTCTTCCTGAATGGCCCCCTGCATGTCGGCGGCCATGGCCTGCAGTGACTTGTTGCAGACCTCGGGAAAGCCGCCCAGTTCGTTGACCATGCCGCCCTGCTGACCACCCATACCGAGTGCACAGGTTTTGCAGGCATTGCGTGTCCGCAATGCCTTGTACATCTTCCAGAGTCCACCAGACTGGCGCGCTTTCTTCCAGGCATAGTGAATCGCGTGCCAGCCGCCACCGTGCTTGGCCATCAAGTTTTCCTCACAACCGCTTGTGATCCCGCGGATCTCGCCTGGCGGCGAGCTGCCAGCGGGTTGTAATGCTAGAGTTCCGCTACGTTGACAAAGACCTTCAGTGCCGACTTTTCCTCCACCAGCAATCGTATCATTTCCTCGTACTGGTCGAGACCATCGACCGGGTGAGTCAGGATTCGCTGCAGCACGCCGGGAAAGGTGACTTCACCCAGTGCCAGGTCCTGGATGCCAGCTTCAAAGTGACGACGGTTGGCATTTACCGATCCGAGCAGCAGCTTGTTCCCCAGTACCCAGTCGATGTTAATCTGGTCAGAAGGGACTTCGGTGCGGCGATCGCCACCAGTGATACTGGTCCAGACCAGCACGCCGTTGTGGCCCAGCACATTCATGCTCTGAAAAGCGACTGCACTGGAGCCGGTCGCATCGACGATCAGGTCCGCTTTGCCGACCTGGCTGGCCAGCTGCTCGACTGATTGCTGTGTGGTACTGACATAGGTCGCCCCCATCTGCGTGGCGATTTCGGCGTTGAGCGTGGGGGGTTCGGAGCGGGCCAGCGAGTAAACCTCGAGGCCTCGCAGTCGCAAGATCAGGGCTGTCAGCAAGCCGATCTGGCCAACGCCCATGACATAGGCAATCCGTGGTTGCCAGACACGCATTCGCCGCTGCACCTCGAACGCCTGCTGGACCGCTTTGGCCGCACAACTCATCGGCTCCACCAGCACATGCAGATGAGCCAGGCCAGGCGGCAGCTTGACGATGAACTCCTGGTCCTCCACGAAGTACTCGGTCAGGTACCCATGCAGCAGGTTGATACCACGCTCGTAGTACGTCTGTTCGCTGGTCATATCGGACGTGCCGATCTGGTCATAGATCGAGCCACCTGGTCGGCGTACCGTGGCGGTCACCAGGTCACCGGGCTGGAGTTCCTTGACGTTATCTGCGACTGCCTCGACCACGCCAAAGCACTCGTGGCCCAACACGAGGAAATCATCACCTGGCGGAGAGTTGCCGTAGAGTGCGTCGTTGATCTCCCGATCGGTCGCATCCAGACCAACTTTCAATACCCGCACCAGGACTCCCTGGCCATCCGCCACGTCATCGAGCGACGGCGCAGGGATCTCTTCGAGGTGAATACTGTTGGCTTGTCCGGGATAGACCGCGACAGCTTTCATATCAGTTCATTCCAGGGCGTCAGGTGATCGAGGAGGGTGTCGCTGACCATTAATCCAGCGACATGGTCACGGTCTTGGTTTCGGTGTAGGCGCTGAGGCCATCCTCACCCAGTTCGCGTCCCTGTCCGGACATCTTGAAGCCGCCGAAAGGAGCGGCAGCGTCAAAGACGTCGTAACAGTTGACCCAGACCGTGCCGGCTCGCACATTATTCGCCACATGGTGGGCACGGGCGATATCACGGGTCCAGACAGCTGCAGCCAGCCCATAGAAAGTGTTATTCGCCCGCTCGATCAACTCATCCATGTCCTTGAAGGTCAGCACCGACATGACCGGACCGAAGATCTCCTTGGTGGCAATATCCATCTCATCGGTGACACCATCAAACAGGGTCGGCTCAACAAAATAGCCTGTATCACCAACTCGATTACCGCCACTGACACAGGTCGCACCGGCCGCTTTGCCCGACTCGACGAACCCCAGGATCTTGTCCATTTGGGTCTGGTCCACCTGCGGACCCTGCTCGGTCTCCAGATCGAAAGGATCACCCAACTTGCGTGAGCTGTTCATGCTCGTGACCCGGCTGATGAACTCATCGTGAATCGACTCTTCCACGAATACCCGGCTACCGGCACAGCAACACTGGCCCTGGTTGAAGTAGAGTCCGAAGTGTGTGCCGTCGATAGCGGCATCCAGGTCCGCGTCGGCGAAGATCACGTTGGGACTCTTGCCACCCAGCTCGAATGTCAATCGCTTCAGCGTGGGAGCTGCTTCGGCCATGATCGTCTGGGCCGTGATGTACTCACCGGTAAAGGCCACCTTGTCGATCCCGGGATGCCTGGTGATGGCAGCTCCCGCGGTCGGACCATAACCGGGAACCACGTTGATCACACCATCCGGAATCCCGGCCTTCTGTGCCAGCCGGGCCATTCTCAGGCAGGTCAGCGGCGTCTGTTCGGCGGGCTTCATGACCATCGTGCAACCAGCCGCCAGAGCCGGCCCCCACTTCCAGGCCGCCATCAGCATGGGAAAGTTCCAGGGAATGATCTGTCCCACCACCCCGACCGGCTCCTTGCGGGTGTAGGTGAAAAAGTTGCCGCGGACGGGAATTGTCTTACCGTGAATCTTGTCAGCATAGCCGGCGTAGTAGCGCAGGCAGTCGATCGTCAAGGGCAAATCGATATTCCGGGCATCGCTGATTGGCTTGCCGTTATCGAGCGTCTCGAGGGCTGCCAGCTCGTCGATCTCCTCCTCGATCAGATCGGCAAAACGGTGCATCAATTCGCCCCGCTCGCGAGCATCCATCGATCGCCAGGGACCGTTATCAAAGGCATTGCGAGCTGCCTTGACCGCCAGGTCAATATCGTCCGCGTCCCCTTCGGCGACCTGGGTAATCACCTCTTCGTCGGCCGGATGGATCGTCTCGAATGTCTTGCCACTCTGGGATGGCTGCCACTGACCGTCGATAAAACACTCAGTTTGGCGAATGGTCGGTCTGCTGACAGTTTCGATCGCGGAGGTCATGACGATGCTCCTCTGGAGAGGGGGTGAGATTCAGGGCCGACACGGCACAGGACTGCTAGCAGGCGCCGACAGTGAGGACGATTCTACTGCTTCCTACTTCAAGGCAGCAAGTCACCAGCAGCCGCTCGGCATTCAGGCGGGAGAAGTTCGCAGCAGTTGACAGCCCAGCTTCTGCATCTGGCTGGCAAGTTCCGCATAAACTTGCTCGTCGGGAACCAGTCCGACGATCGCTCCACCGGAGCCAGCAAACTTGGCAGATGCTCCCACCGACCTGGCAGCGTCGACCATCGCCAGGTGGCCAGGCTGGACGCTGCAAATCGATTGCCGCAGGTCAAAGTTCCTGTCGATCAGCTCTGCCAGCTGGCCGCTGTCGCCCGCATCGAGTGCCAGGCGGGCCTGGTCGGTGATATCCACAAGTTCCTGCATCACGGACAACAACTCGGTGTCGCCCTGCAGGTAACGGCTGCGGAGGTCGTTGTGAGTGACTTCGGTCGGCTCGCCCAAATCGCTGCTGTAGGCCACATAAGCAGGCGGCAGCAGGGCTGCATCCAGCTGTTCGTAACCGCCGTACCAGAGCCCCTCCTGCTCGGTCATTGCCGCTGCGGTAAAGTCCATCGCCACCAGCCCCTCGCAAACCTGGACGACTCGATCCTGCAGGCCGGCGGCAATACCAAGTTCTTCCGTCTCGACAGTCAGGGCCAGCGATGGCTGCAGGTGCTGAGCAATCGGGACCTCGTAAAATTCCAACAGGGCACGCAGCGTGGCGACAATGATGGCGCTCGAGCCGGCCAGTCCTACCTGGCGGGGAATGTTGGTTTCATAGCGGATCGAGAAGTTGCGATTGTGAAGATCAAAGCGGCCATTGCAAAAATCGAAGAATCGCTTGATCGTCGCCTTCACCAGCCGGATACCGCCGTAGTAGCCATGTTGCTCGACGTCCCGCACCAGGTCGGCAATCGAACCAAAGCGGCCACGATCTTCCTGGCTTGGAATCACCTCCAGCTCTTCCCATTCGTAGAGCACCACGTCGGCATACAGCGACGGGATCGTAAACGCGATCGTCTTGCCGCCGTAACCATCGGACGGATTGCCGATCAAACCGGCTCGCGCGTAAGCTCGATGTTGTAGCATCTCCACGAGCTAGCTCTCCTCACTCCGGTTTATACGGTCTCGCACATGAGCTTCCGCTTGAGCACCGTACTCCGGATCGGAGAGGGCAAAGTCCAGGAAGGCGCGGAAGTAGCTATCGAAGTTGCCGATATCGTAACGTCGTTGGTCGTCAGGCAACTGCAGCCCGATCCCCTTGCCCCCTTGCTGAAGCACCTGATGGATGGCATCGGTCAACTGGATTTCGCCACCCTTGCCAGGACTGGTCTCCCGCAAGGCATCAAAAATAGCCGGGCTGAAGACATATCGCGCGGCCACCGCCAGGTTACTGGGAGCCTCTCCCAGCTCAGGCTTCTCCACCAGGTCCTCCAGCTCAAATAGCTCTCCGACCGGCCCGCGTGGCTTGGCAATGCCGTACTTGACGACGTCCTCGGCAGCAACCTGCTCGAAAGCAACCACCACGTCAGCCTTCTGCGTATGGAATTGTTCAATCATGCGTCCCACGATATCGCTCTGGGCATGCAGCCCGATAATCGAGTCACCGAGGGCAACCACCAGCGGCTGGTCCCCAATCAGCGGTGCAGCACAGAGCACAGCGTGGCCAAGTCCCAGCTGGCGACGCTGCCGCGTGTAGAAGTACTCCATCTCCTGCCGCTCAAAGTCCAGCTCCTGGAGGCTCTCTTCGCGGCCTGAATTTCGCAGGAACTGGATCATGTTCTCGTCAATATCGAAGTGCTGCTCAATCGACGTCTTGCCACGAGATGTAATGAACAGCAACCTGCGGATACCGGACAGAGCCAGCTCCTCAACCACGTACTGGACGACCGGCTTGCGTCCAACCGACAACATTTCCTTGGGCTGGCTCTTGGTCAGCGGCAGCAGACGAGTGCCATGGCCGGCAACCGGAACGACGGCAATATCTATCGTCATGTCAAAACCTTTGCCGCAGGGTGGCAACTGGCGATATCGCGACCGCCTCGGTCACGGCTGTTGCCTGAGCAGCTGTTGGAGTTCCTTCAGTACATCATCACGATTTGGATCCACTTCCGCCATCCGCTCTGCGAACGGCAAGGCCTCCTTGTAACGCCCCTGGTCCTGCAGGAAGCGGGCGATCGTCGCCAGGTAGAGAACCGAACGTGGCTCCAGCTCAACAGTTAACTTCAAGTACATCTCCGCTGCCTGGTATTCACCATTTCGGTAAAGCCCCAGGCCATAGCGATACTGGACGTCGGCAATCCGCGGAGCGTTGCCGGCATCACGGGCAAGGTTGACCAGCTCAGCTCGCCTCAATTGCACAATTTCAATACGCAGCGGCGACAGCTGTTGTTCCAGCTGTTGTGCCTCGGCAACCGTAACAGCCTGCATCCTTCGCATCGAAGCCTGGATTTGCTGGTCCAGTAATTCAGCCAGGTTGGAACGCGCCCCGGTAAATCCAGGCTCCACAAAAATCGCACGCCGGAAGGACTTTTGAGCGGATTGCATATCACCCAGCAGCTGGTAGATGTTGCCCAGCGAGACGTAGATGGCAGCCCGGTCGTTGTTGACAGCCAGCCCCGACCGGAGTTCCGTGAAGGCGTTATCAAAGGCGACACGTTCCTCGGAATTCAGCATCTGCTGTGGAATCGTTGCCACGGTCTGCACCGAGGCGATGCGGACGTTTCGCGACGGGTCCGAGAGCAGCGGCACTGCATATTTGAGCAGCTCGCGGTAGGGCGTTTCTGCTTCCCGGCTGAAGCCGCTGAGCATGGTAGCAGCAACTTCGCGGACCTGCGGACTCCTATCCCGAGTCGCCTCCAGAACCGCCTGGGCGTTCTCATTGGAGAGCAAAGGATCGAGCCAGGTGACAGCTGTCGCGCGGGCGACAGCCGGATAGTTGCGACCAGCCAGCACGGTCCGCAGCTGCTCGTCGGCTGTGGGAGATCGATTTCGGGCGGCGGCCAGAGCCGCGGCAAATCGAGGCGGCTCTTCGCCGGCGTCGCCATACCATGTGCGAGCGTGATCCGCAGACCAGCGATCCAGCTTGGCCAACTCATCCTTGACATCCTGATGTCCCTCGCGAGCGGCCCGCACCCAGTCGTTGTACTGCCGCAGGTGCAGTTCCTGTTTACGTTCTTCAGGCAACGTGGCGCGGTCGAGGTGGCAACGGCTGCAGGCGTTTGGCGTTCCCAGCTGGAGACTCAAGTCGGGCCGCGGGATGCGGATGCTATGATCGCGACGGGGGTCGACTTCCATATAAGTTGTTTCAGGCATGTGGCATTCCACACAGGAGGTGCCCGTTTTGGCTGTGTGGTGATGATGCGAGAATGCGTCGTACTTGGCCTGCGGGTGCTGGTGGCAGGAAGTACAGGTCTGGTTACCGTTCTGCTTCAGCTGGGCTGTGTGAGGATCATGGCAGTCGGTGCAGCGGATCGACTTGTGATACATCTTGCTCTGAATGAAGGAACCATAGACGTAGACCTCCTCCATGATCTGCCCGTCGGCGTGGTACAGCGACGGCAGCAAGGGGGCGTTACTGAAGTGATCATAAAAGTCGGCGCCTGGCTCAAAACCTGGGTGAATCACGCGGCGGTGCGAGTGACAGGGAGCACAGCTTTGGATCTCTGTCGTGGGGTCCTCTCCCTTGAGACGGGCCAGGCCGTAACCGTAACGGCGGTCCCAGAACAGCGACTTGGATTCCGCCAGCTGGACATGCGTGCTGCCCGGACCGTGACAGGCCTCACAGCTGACATCGATCTCGCTAAAGCTGGTGTGGTAGAGACCGGTCTGCAGGTCATAGTTTTTCTGCAGGTTGGTTGAATGGCAATCGGCGCAGGAGTTGTTCCAGCGCGAGGCAATGCCGGTCCAATGCAGATCGTCACCCGGCTGGATCTTCTCATGCACGTCTGGCGGATTCAGGAAATACCATCGTTTACCCTCGGTGTCCCAGGTGATCCTGAGCACCTGCAACTGGCCGATTCCCTGGCTGTCTTCGGCCGGCCGCGATTCCAGCTCGACCATGTACTGCTGCAGCGGCTCGACTCCCAGCACGTACTGGACCTGGTAATCGTGGAGCTGACCGTCTGGTCCCTCGGTTTGGACCATGAACCGGTCATGCTCGCGGTACATCCGCGACCTGACCCCAAAATGATCGATCGTGGCATTGTCAAAGTCGCCCAGTACAGTCGACTCGGTTGCCAGGTCCATGGCCAGGTCATGGTGTGAACCACGCCACTTTTCCGCTTGGTCCTGATGGCACTCGATACAGCGGGTGCGGCCCACAAAGGTCGGCTTGATGCCCTCAGGAAGTGTCTGAAACCAGTCGTAGCCGGGGATGGCAATAACGACCAGCAGCAGTGCTGAGGCTGCCACCAGCCAGCGAATCCAGCGGCGTGGTGGAGTGGCTGAGGCTGAGTCCATAATCTGTAACGACTGGAAACGGACAGCGGTAAAGGCAGGCCCTGAAACCACAGAGGCTGTTGCTTGTTTGATTATCAACCGCCCCCTAGAATGCGGCAACCATCCGGCCAACGGACCTGATCACAATTCCCCCTGCTGGTGGTCCGGTTGTGCCGACATTCGATGTTGTGCCGCCCACGACGAAAGGGCAGGCAGTCCTGGGATCCAGAACAGGGAGTGCCGCTGATGCAGGCAGACGATCAGCAATCGACACCAGAGCAGGAAGAATCCACCTCTGCCGTGACCGGCCAGCCGATTCTCTCGCGGCGCACGCTGCTCAAATCACTTGCTGTCGGCGGAGTCGGCACGCTGGCCTTCCAGCGGGCCCTGACAGCTCGAGTCGTTGCAGCCGGCACCGTTACGCCGCAGATGATCGAGGAGGCCCAGTGGATCGCCGGACTTGAACTGGATGAGAAGGATCGCTCATCGACCGCCTCGCGGGTGCAGCGAGCGCTGAACCAGTTTGACGCCATTCGCGATGTGGACGTCGATTATTCCGTCCCCCCGGCACTCCATTTCCACGTAGCACCGCAGCAACCAGCCTTCAACGGCCCGCTGGGAAGTGTGACACCGAGTGAAGAAGTAGCTCCGGCATTACCCGACTCGCCCGAGCAACTTGCCTTTATGCCGCTGACGGAACTGGCTGCCTTGATTCGAACCCGCAAGATCAGCTCAATGGAACTTACCAGGCTCTACCTGGGGCGACTGGAAAAGTACGATCCCCTGCTCAAGTGCGTCGTCACGCTGACTCCTGAAACTGCCCTCGAGCAGGCCGCACGAGCTGATGCGGAGATTGCAGCCGGCCGATATCGCGGGGCACTGCACGGCATTCCCTGGGGTGCCAAGGACCTGATCGCTTATCCCGGGTACCCGACCAGCTGGGGAGCCCCGCCCTTCAAGGACCAGGTGTTCGAGCAGAAGGCGACGGTAGCTCAGCGGCTGGAGCAGGCAGGCGCGGTCCTGGTTGCCAAGCTTTCGCTGGGCGCCCTGGCAATGGGCGACCGCTGGTTCGGTGGCATGACTCGTAATCCCTGGAATCCCGAGCAGGGCTCGAGTGGCTCGAGTGCCGGTTCGGCAAGTGCCACTGCTGCCGGACTGGTCGGCTTTGCCATTGGCAGCGAGACGCTCGGCAGCATCGTCTCGCCCTGCCGGCGATGTGGCACCTCGGGCTTGCGCCCCACTTTCGGACGCGTCAGCCGCCATGGCTGCATGTCGCTGGCCTGGAGCATGGACAAGCTGGGGCCGATCTGCCGGTCGATCGAGGACTGCGCCCTGGTGTTCGGCGAGATTCACGGTTTTGACGGCAAGGACCCCTCGGCCATCGATCGACCCTTCCACTGGCCGCCGCGCCGCAACCTGCAGACTATCCGCGTGGGCTATACGGAAAATGGAAAAGCACTGAAGGACCGTGAGGAACTGGCGGTGCTCAAGGAGCTGGGCGTCGAAATGGTGCCGATCGAGTTGCCGCATTTCCTGCCGGCCGGAGCACTGACGATCATTCTGAACGTCGAGTCAGCAACGGTCTTTGACGAGTTGACGCGGAAGGGAATCACCGAGGGACTCAACAGCTGGCCAAGCACATTTCAACAGGGCCAGTTCATTCCGGCCGTGGAATACCTGCGAGCTAACCGTGTCCGCACGATCCTGATGAAGGAAATGGAAAAAGTGATGCAGGAGGTGGATTGTTACGTGGGTGGCAATGACCTCACGATCACCAACCTGACCGGACACCCAACCGTCGTGCTGCCGGCAGGATTTAACAACAACGGTGCCATCGAAACTCCCTACTCGGTCACCTTTACCGGCCAGCTATGGGGTGAAACCGACCTGCTGACAGTGGCCCATGCTTACCAGCAGGCCAGCGGCCAACATCTCAAGCATCCCAACTTGCCCGATCCGGAAGAGACCCCGCAGTGAATGAGAATCTGAATCCCAGTGACGTCGAGTCAGGACTAGTGCGGATCGCCGGTGTGCAGATGGATGTGGCTCTAATGGAGCCAGAACAGAACCTGGCCACGATGGCAGAACGCCTGACAGAAGCTGCTGGGCAGGGAGCCCGGCTGATCGTGTTTCCCGAATGTGCCGTCACCGGCTACTGCTTTGACAGCCTCGAAGAGGCCCAGCCACTTGCCCAGCCGATCCCGGGTCCGGCCACGGAGACGATTAGCGAGCTGTGCAGGCAACTCGATGTGTTCGCCGTGTTCGGCATGCTCGAAAGCGACGGCGACCGGGTCTTTAACGCCTGCCTGCTGACTGGGCCCGATGGAGTGGTTGCGTCCTACAGAAAAATTCACCTGCCCGGACTGGGTATTGACCGATTCGTGACACCCGGCGATCGGCCTTTCCAGGTCCACCAGGCCGCTGGCCTGCGGATTGGCATGAACATCTGCTACGACGGCTCTTTTCCGGAATCCTCACGGATCATGGCACTGGCTGGTGCCGACCTGGTCGTACTGCCTACCAACTGGCCACCCGGCGCCGAGTGTTTCGCCGCCCACGTGATCAATACGCGGGCCATGGAAAATGGCATCTTTTACATCGCGGTGAACCGAATCGGCACAGAGCGGGGTTTTCCGTTCATTGGCGGCAGCCGCATCTGTGGCCCCAATGGCAATACGCTCGACACCGCCGACCACACCGAACCGGCAATACTCTACGCGGATGTCGATCCAGCACGTGCTCGTAACAAACGCTACGTGCGTGTGCCGGACAAGCACGAGATCGATCGCTTCGCCGATCGCCAGCCCCACTGGTATGGGGACATTTCCGAATAGCCTGGCCTGCAGCGGCCGCTGATTCGTTCCGCTGCTCAGCGAGCCTACTCCGCTTCCACCGTCGTGATGAGTGTCCCGATCGAGCCAATGCTGGCCGTGATCTCGTCACCAGGCTGCAGGTAAGTTGAGGTGGTGTTGCCGACACCGTCCGGCGTACCGGTGGAGATGATATCTCCTGGCTCGAGCGTTACGAAGCTGGAGATGAACTCGATAACTGCCGCCACGGGAAAAATCTGGGCCGCAGTAGAGGAATCCTGGCGAAGTTCACCGTTGACACGCAGCTGCAGCGAAAGCTGCTGGGGATCGTCAACGCTGTCCGCTGCGATCAGACACGGCCCACAGGGGCAGAAGCTATCGTGCCACTTGCCATGTAGCCAATCAAAAAAACCATCCTTGGTTCGCTCTTTGCGATTGGAGTTGGGTCGGAACTTGCGATCCGAAATGTCATTGATGATGGTAAAGCCAGCCACATGGCCCAGCGCGTCGGCCTCGGCAATGCCCTTGCCGCCGCGTCCGATAACGATCGCCAGCTCCAGTTCGTAGTCAGTCGAGTTAGGATTCACCGAGGGTATCCTGATCGGCTGGCCGGGATTGGTGAGTGTGGTGCTGGGGGGCTTCATAAAGACGTAGGGAAACGTCTCAGCTCGTTCTGCAGCTATCTCGCCACCCTCTTCGATGTGCTTGGCATAGTTGCCAGCCAGCAGGAACAGTTTGTTGGGCCGGGGGATCGGCACCAGCAACTGCACCTGGTCGATCGGCTGGCATAGCTCGGCCGACTGGTCGGAACCATCGGCTGCCAGCCAGGCGAAGAGCTGGCGACAGGCGTCGCGATGCTCGCCGTCGGGTCCCAGCAGCGAGAGCAGGCACTCGGACTCCAGCGACATTGGCTGGCCCGTGGCTGTTGCGTAGGTCGCAGCCGCTGCGGCAAGTGAAATCACAGATTCGTCGTTGTAAAAACCAAGCTGGACGCCGCTGGCGTCAGAAAATCGGCAGACTCGCATGGACCGCTACTCCTCACACTAACCACTGAAAACTAATCACTAACCACTGAAAACTGGCCACTCACCTATCCTATCGAGCACTCTACCCGGCGGCCCTCGTTGGAGGCCTGGTAGATGGCCTCGATCAGCTCCAGCACGGAGACCATCGAGGCGGTTGAATTTCGGCAGCTGCCACCCACCGTGGCAGCCTGGATCCAGTCGTTGACGAGGGCCAGGCCATTGCGGCCACCGTAACCGGAAACGTCATCGGGCGGCACGACAAATTCTTCCTCGGTGGCATACCACTGCGGTTGCGGGCCATGAATCTCCAGCACGCCTCCGGTCCCCTCGCGGCCCGGATCCCAGTGCACCCAGCGTTCGCTGCCCCGAATGCAGACATGAGCTTCACCAGCCCAGCGAGGCACCCAGTAACCACCCAGGAAAGTTGCCAGTCCGCCGCCGGAGAGGTCCAGCAAGGCTACACCGCCATCCTCAACATCCACCGGGGTGCTGGATAAGACTCCGACACGACTGGTAACTCCGACGACCTGCTGACCGCTGATATACAGCAGCAGGTCAAGGAAGTGACAGGCCAGCCAATTGAAAAATCCGGCCTGGCTGACATCGGGGTCAAACAGGTAATGTTCGGGGCCACGTCGCTTCACATCGCTGGTGACAAACGTCATCTCAATGCTGATCAGCTTGCCAAAGCGACCATCGGCGATCATCTCTCGGAGTCGATTGGCGGCGGTATCATAGCGCCAGTTATAGCCCGTCTGGAAGGCGATGCCGGCAGCGTCGACGGCGGCGGCGATACGTCGAGCATCCTCGAGCGAGCCGGCAACAGGTTTTTCCGCCAGCAGGTGCTTGCCTGCTTCTGCCAGCTGGCACAGTACGTCGGGGCCTTCCTGATTCGACAGGCAGACCACCGCGCCGTCAAAATCGCAGCCGGCCAGCAGCTCATCGACCGACTCAAAACGAGGCAGATCGGCGTAACGCTCTTCCAGGCTGCTGATGGCACCATCATAAGCGGGCACCAGGCCGACGATCTCGGCGTCATCGGTGACGTTATTGAGCAGGTCTCGCCAGCCAGATCCGTGCGGATTATTGACTCCGACGAAGGCGAGGCGAAACATGGTCAGCTTTCTCTGAGGGCCGGTACAATCTCGCTGCGAGCGGCTGCCATGGCTGGAACCAGGCCTGCCATCACGCTTCCCACAACGGTCATCACGACGCCGCTGAGTAGAAGTGAAAAGCTCGGCGTAAAGGCGATTGTGACAGCTTCAGCGGCAATCGCCAGATGGGACAGAGATAATGTCCCCAGCGACAACAGCACGCCGAGGCCACCACCGACTGACCCGACCAGGGTCGTTTCGACCAGCACCAGCAGGAAGACCTGTCGATTGGTAAAGCCCAGCGTTTTCAATACCGCGTGTTCGCGGACGCGATCCTGTACCGACATCAGCGTGGTGGTCGCCAGCAGCACGAGCAGCAGTCCGACGCAGGAGAGTCCCAGATAGTGGGACAGGCCGATCAACTGAGTCAGGTCGCCGAGGCTCTTGGCCTGGAAAATACCCTTCTGCCGTGTATCGGTTTCCACCGAGCCGCTGCGCAGAGCGTCGTCGATCTGGCTGGCCTTGCTGTCCGCATCGACTCCGTCCGACAGCAGGACTTCAAATTGAGTCACCGTACCATCGGTACCCTGACGCTGCCGCCGCTGCAGGTATTCCAGGTGGGTGTAGATATAGTTTTCCTCGGCCTCGTTATTGCTGGAAAAGATCCCGGCCACATTGACCGAGTACTCGCCGATGGAAAACTTGTCTCCCGCCTCAATTCCTCGCCGTCTGGCTACCGCCTGACCAACGACCGCTGCACCCTGGTCTTTGTCAAAGTTCCCCCAGCTACCAGAGATCAGCTCAAAATCACGTACTTCACGCAGCAGGTTCGGCGGCACACCATAGAACACGATCACATCCAGGCTGGCGCGACAATTGTTCGTGAAGACCTTGATTGGCACGACATGATTGACTCCACCCAGCTTCTGAATCACCTGGTCATAATCTTCTGGCAGGTTGCTGGTCGCCGGGCAGAACTTGTTGGCCTGAAAGACAATCAATGACCGCTTCGCCTCGCGCTGCTGGGCCAGGCTGTCGAGTCCCTGCTGGACCGAGCCAATAAAGCAGTAGATGAACATCGCCACTGCGGCTCCCGACATTGTCAGGGCCGTTCTGAGGCGATGTCGCCAGAGCGTCTTGAAGACATAGGGCAGGAACTGGAACATCAATCCGCCCCCTGGGTTTGGGCAAGTTTCTGCGACGGCACGAGCTTGCCATCGATCAGCAGCAGCTGCCGATCAGCAACAGCGGCTGCATCGATATCATGCGTTACCATCAGCAGGGTGGTACCAAGCTGGCTGTTGAGTTCGACCAGCAGATCAAGGATCTGCTCTGACGATTCCCGGTCGAGGTCGCCGGTCGGTTCATCGGCAACGACCACACGAGGATCTGCCACGATAGCCCGACCGATTCCCACACGTTGTTCCTGGCCTCCGGAAAGCTGTCGGGGGTAATGGTTGGCACGATCCATCAGGTCGACCGCCTGCATCGCAATCTGCACTCGCTGTCGCCGCTCTTGACGTGTCAGTGGCAAGAGCAACAGTGGCAGCTCAATATTCTCATAAGCGGTCAGGACCGGGATCAGGTTATGAGACTGGAAGACATAACCGATATTGGCGGCCCGCCAGCGAGCCAGTCCGGCACGCGAGAGCGACTCCAGCTCGGTGCCATTGACCACGATGCTCCCCTCATCTGGCTTGTCGATGCCGGCAATTAGGTTCAGCAGCGTCGATTTACCGCTGCCACTGGCTCCCATCAAGGAAACAAATTCGCCTTCCTGGATCTGCAGGTCGGCTTCGCGCAAGGGAACGATCAGCTCATCGCCCTTGCGGAACTGGCGGCTCACTTGTTGTACATCCACAATCACGGTCATGCGGTGTCCTCGTGGAATCTTACCCTGCTGATTAATCGTTTACGGCGGCCTCTTCCACTGTCACGCGGTCGCCATCCTGCAAACCTTCCGTGGGTGACACAATAATCCGACTGCTGGCCGTAAGTCCCGACGTGATCAGTACCAGTGAGCTGTTGCCCGGACCACTTGTCTCAACCTGTACTCTACGAGCATGTGCTCCGTCGGCAGCGACGGCCCAAACATAGGGACCACTGTCACCTTCACGCAGATGCTGCCGCGGCACGTAAATGCTGATCGATTCGGTGTTGCCGGCCGCAGCACCAGCTGAGTCGACTGCCAGGAAAGTCACATCGACCAGCATCTCCGGCTTGACCAGCTCGGGAGCACCGTGGATGGCAACCTTGACCTCAAGAGTATTTTTCTGCACATCCGCCTCCGACGTGAGGTAAAGGACCTCACCCATCAGCGGTTCTGTCAGTGCCGAGCCCTCGATCAGCACCTGCTGGCCTCCCGTCACACTCGGCAGATCCTCGAATCGCACATCGACACGGACTTGTAGCATGGCCGGCTGGTAGAGTGTGACAGCAACGCCACCATCGTGTTCCCCCATTCGGCCGGTGCCTCCCGAGAGATGCGTACCGGGGCTCGCCAGCAGGTGCAGCACACGGCCATCGACCGGTGCCCGGACCGTCATTCTCTCCAGTCGCAGCTCCGCTTCGGCCTGGCTAATTTGAGCCTGCGTCAGGCGAGCACGGGCTGCTTCGAGTTGAGCTGCCGCTTCGTCCCGTTGCCGGGTTTGATCGATTTTCAGATCCAGTTGCTGTTGGACAGCCGCCTTCTGGCGACCGAGGGCGTCGGCCTGGACCTGGAGCGACTGCTGCCGTCGCTTGAGTTCGTCCACCAGTGCCTTGGCCGATCGCTGCTCACGAGCGGCACCATCCAGGGCAATGCGGGAGACCACACTGCCGGACAGCGTCTTGCCTTCGAAATCCAGACGAGCCAGTTCAAGGCGCGCTTCAGCTCGTTCACGTTGAAACGGCAGATCAAGCAGCGAGGTGACGATCCGGGCATATTCTGCCGTCACTCGGGCCAGCGTGGCCTGCAAAGCCAGCGGCCGCTCAAAATTCTCATTGGCTGCAGTCGCCGCCGCTTTCGCCTGCTCCACCAACGCCGCCTGCAGGGCGACCGTTGCCATGGCTGTACCGGCCATCAATCGTGCGTCGTCGTCGATCAGCGTGACAATCGGATCACCTGCCTTGACCAGCTGGTCATCGACCACCAGTAACTCCCTGACAACACCCGGAGCGAGTGCCGGCACGCGGATCGGTGTTGGTCGAGGTTCAGCCCAACCGGCAGCCTTGAACAAGGGAGTCCCGGCCTGCTGCAACTGGGCCTTGCTGACATGCACAGGGATCACCGTGACCGGCGTGCCGGGCAGCAAGATCCCGCGTAGTGCCCAGAGAACGGCCACCAGGAAACCGGCTGCCAGGGTACCGGGAATGACATATCGAGTCAGCATGTGCGACCTGGGGCGCAGCACCTCCGCGTCCGGCTTTCGGTCGACCGCCAGTTGTTTCAGGTCCAGCTTGTCGTTCATGACTTTCCTCCTGAGCAGCGCAGCAGATCAGCTCAAGGCTGCACAAACACGCCGTGTGCCTCAAGCGTGACGTTACCGTTTTGATCACGTCGTGCCGTCCCCTGGATCACCACCGTCTGCAACTCAGTGACACTCAGCAATCGGCGGGCATCCTCAGCCACAATTTCACCCTGCTTGTCGACCACCTTGACCGATGTACGACCCTCGGCCAGGTCGCTCGCACAGCAATAATCCCAGGGATTGGGACACTGGTCACCAGGGATCTCGTTACAGGGAACGAGCGAGGTGTCGACAATATTGAACATCGCCAAGCCTTCCACCCAGGGTTTAACTTCTCCCCCTATGCGCCCTACGACCGCAACCTGGTCGCCATCCTGTGCAGCGGCAAGAAACTGCTTCACCTGCTGCACTTCCTGCGGGCGATCGGCAAGAAGATAGGGTGTGCCATCGATAGGCGGTGCTTGCGCTTTTTCATCTTTTTTGCAGCCCACCAGGCCCATTATCACCATGCTCGCCAGGCAGATCGCCAAGCAAATCCCGTGCTGAAACTTCATTATCCTGCTCCTTGATAAAGTTACTCCACTTGTGATCGGTTCACGTTTCATCTTCTGCTCCTTGCAGTGACTCTCTAGACCGCCTTGAGTGCCTCGACGATCGGCTTGCGCAGCGCCCGCCAAGCAGGCGGCAAGGCCCCCAGGATTCCAAGTAACATGCCCGTTGCACAGCCAATCAACATCGCCGTGCCGTCAATATTCAGTTGGAATGCGCCCATCGTAAAACGGACTGCAGTTCCGTGAATGAAGAGTATCGAAATCAGCCCGGCCGATATCGCCCCTGCCATACCCAGCAGCACCCCCTCCTGGACCAGGCTCAGGCAAATCGCCATGCGACTAAAGCCGACGGTCTGAAGCGTGGCAAGTTCACGAATCCTGCCCAGCGCCGCTCCATACATTGTGTTCAGTCCAGCCAGCACACCAGCCAGTGAAACCAGCAGCACCATCAGCCAGGCCAGTGTACGAACCGGGCCGTAATCTCTCTGGAGTGTCGCGTAATAGTCTGTTTCGCGGATCGTCTGTAGCTCCAGGTCCAGTCGTTCCTTGCAAAACACCTCAACATGACGAACCTGCTCAGGCGACTTGACCGTGACCGCAACAATACTCAGATCCTGTCGTTTCATCGCTTGCTGAAGGTCGTCCAGTCGGCACCAAAGCTCCGATTCGAAGACCGAATCGCCAGCAGAGAATAATCCACTGATCTTCCAGGCACGACCCTCCATGAATACCTCCGAGCCAAGCGCAAGGGTTTCGCTATCGACCCCCAGCTTGGCCGCCGCAAGCTTGCCCACCATGATCTCCCCTGGACCTGGCCAGTAGCCAGCCGAGATGCTCACCTGTTTGCGGACCAGCAGGGCCGTCGACGTGACACCTCGTACAAGTCCCATTCGCTGCTCGCCATCTTCTGCCAGCCTTAACTGGGTCCCCAGGTAGAGTTCAGGCGACGCGTAGGCCCGGCCAGCACGGTTCTTGACCTGGCTGACACTCGCCACCAGCAGCTCCGAGGTCCTCATCGGTATCGAGGAGTACTCGATGTTCTCACCCATCCCGAGCGAGAACACCACGGCTACGTCGTTCTCGCCGCTGACAGCCAGCGTCCTCTCCAACCCACGTACGAAACCAACCACCACGAAAATCAACAGGCAGGCGGTGGTCAGGCCCATCCAGGTCAAACCACTGCGCAGCGGTCGACGCAAGAGGTTGCGGACACCGTATTCCCAGGGAAGAAGCTTCATGGTCACTCTGCAGGTTGTTCACGCCAGCGAACGAACGGGATAGCTGCCAATTTCGGCCTGCGAAACTACGCTGGGCCAGACGACAGACAATGGCGAGACGATCGAGATACGATCGTTAGCAGATCCATGAAGCGATACTGATCCTCAGGGATCGTCCGCTTATCGCCTCTTCGTACGAGCAGCTGATAGCTGCTGTAGTGTCGGCAGCCGGCCGACAAGAAACGCTCACGCTGTCCAATGACACCGTGGACGGCAGTAGTTCGATGTCGTCACCCAGCACCAGCAGGGAGACACATTCCCGCTGACAAAGGCGGCATTCCGGCGGCAAAGAGAGTGGAAGTGACGCTGAATCCGTCTCTACCTGCTGCTTGGAAAATCTCTTCTGACAACAGACAGGCTTCGCATTCGTCACGTCATCAGCGCTGACTGCAATCGACTGCATACAACAAGGTATGGCACCCGTGCATCCGATGATCGGCCCAAAGCCGATCGACAAGAGCATGGCGATTTTGAGAGGTAGCGACAGCATCCGAATGGGATCCGTGAAAATTCAGGGGACACATTTCACTTCTACTTATGCTACGCAACGAGCTCTTTATGGGTCAAGACATTTTTCCCCAGCTTGTCGGATAGCAGAAGAATTCAGTTGGTATTCAGGCTTCCAGACAGCAATTGGCCCTCCAGCAAGACCATCGTGCGATGCAGCTGCCCGAGAGATTTAAGGTACGACAGCTTGACCTGGAAATAGGTTCGCTGTGCCGTCAACAGGTTCAAATAGTCCAGCTGACCGTGCTTGTATCCCTCTCGCGAGAGAGCCATAGAGCGTTCGGCCCTGGGCACCGTCTCGCTACGATACCGCATCGCCTGCTGGTAGGCGTCACGGTATTGCCGGTAGACGGTTGATAGCCTGTCGTGTAATCGCAATTGCAGCTGGCGGACTGCGTGCTGCGCTATCACCAAGTCCGCTCTGGCTGACTGGATATTGCCCTGGTTGCGGTCGAGGTAAGGGATTGGGAAGCCGACCTGGATATTGGCAATCTCGTGAGCCGTGACGTTGTGGTGCCGCAGGCTGACCATCACATCATAATCGGGCTTAATCTCCTGTCGGGCGCGCTCCAGGCCACGTTCTGCTCGGACCACATTTGCCTCTGCCGCAGCCAGCTCAGGGCTATTGGTCATCAAGGCTGCCAGCATCTCGTGCCAGGACCAGGCGGGACTCTCCCGGTCGAGGTTGCCGATCAACATGTTGACATCCAGATCGTCGAGACCAACAGCAGCACAGAGGCGTCGCCGTGCTTCGAATTGCTGGTTGCTGGCTGAATCGTGAAAGATGCGGACATTATCTCGTTCCAGTTCCGCCTGCAGCGGAATGTGTTCGCCAACCTGGCCGGCCTTGAAAAGCGTCCGACTCGACTCGACCGCCTCATCGCTGATTGTCATGAGTTCAACGGCCAGGTCCATTTGCCGTCCTGCCACCAGGGCGTCGTAAAAACGCAGGCGGACATCGTTGATGACACGCGATTCCATCGCCACGGACTGAAAATTGGCCTGCTGCACGCCCTGCTCCGCGACAGCGATATCCAGACCCCGCTTGTCCCGTTGGAGAATCTTCTGGCTCAGGAAGAACCCCTGTGCTCCAGCAGTACCGAGGTTGCCAACCTCGGTCGCATGGTAACCGATGCGGGTGTTGGGATAGAGGCCGGCCTGGACACGAGCTCCCGCGGCCCGCTGCCGATGAGCTGCCGCAATCCGGATGCCAGGGTTGTTGTCACGCGCCAGTTGTTCCAGGTTTTCCAGCGACAAGCCATGCGGCGGATCGGCGGACAGTCTGCCCACCAGCGCAACTGACAGCATGGCTGCCAATGCAATTCGACCTGTCTTGCGGAACACCATGGATCGCCTGGAGAGATTCTGAGTTCAGACAATAGCTCATTATCTCTATCGGTTATTCCGGTTAGGTAAGTTGAAGCGATCATACGGGCACCCTGAGCTGCTAAAACAGGGAGTTTGACAGCCACCGATAGAGGCTCTTTAATGGTGCCCTGAAGCTGTTACGCCAGCCTCCTCCGTTGAATCCATGCGGGCTCCATGTCGATAGAAACCGGGTATTGCACCAACGTTCATGCTGGGCCTGACCTTGCTCAGACCCAGGCCAACCTGCTCGAACATGCCCTCGCGGTCAAACGATCCTTCTCGCCTGAGCAAACGATGGGAATTGGACTCTGGCTGGCAGCCCCGGCAGCTGCCCAGCTGCAAGATCCAGCTGAGCTAGAGTCCTTCAAGGCGTGGCTGGCTGAACAGCAGCTGCATCCCTTCACTCTCAATGGCTTCCCCTATGGCAACTTTCACCAGGAGGTGGTCAAGCACGATGTTTACCTGCCGACCTGGATGGACCCCGCCCGCCAGGTCTACACCGACAACCTCGTGACTGTACTGGACCAGCTGCTGCCGGACGGCTGTCAAGGCAGCATCTCGACGCTGCCGATCTGCTGGGGAACACCTCGCCCGAGCACAGCTGAGCTGGACCAGGCTGCCGATCACCTGTTGGCCATTTCCAGCAGGCTGGCCCGGCTGGAAAGTGAATCGGGACGTCTGATCTACATCTGCCTGGAGCCTGAACCGGGCTGCGTGCTCGAACGGGGCGATGACGTCGTGCAGTTCTTCCAGCAACACCTGTTACCACGCGGCAATGAACACGAGGTGCTGCGATACCTGCGAGTCTGCCACGATGTCTGTCATTCAGCCGTCATGTTCGAGGGCCAGGCTGACGTGCTGGCAATGTTCCAGGCAGCGGGAATCCGTGTGGGCAAGGTCCAGGTCTCGGCGGCGGTGGAAGCACGCCTGGAACAACTGGAACCCGATCAGCGAGTGCTGGCGATGGAACAGCTGGCTGGCTTTGCCGAGCACCGCTACCTGCACCAGACTTCGATCCGCTCAGCTGACGGGACGATTCGTTTCTACCAGGACCTGTCGGAGGCCCTCGAGCAGGTCGGTGATGCAAGCCAGCTGAATGAAACCTGGTGCACCCACTTTCATGTCCCCATTTACCTCAGCGACTTTGGCCAGCTGCATACCTCCCAGCCACAGATCCTGGAGTGCCTGGAATTCTGTCGCGAAGACAGCGACTTGATCCACTACGAGGTGGAGACCTATGCCTGGACTGTGCTGCCTGAGTCACTGCAGCAGCCAAGCCTGGCGGACGGGATCGCCCGCGAGATGCAGTGGTTTGCCGAGTTGGCCGGTTGCTAGTGACAGTTCCGTGCCGGTCCTGCGGTGAGCTTCTGTTGGATTCACCCGACCAGCACGTGGTGCGCTCTGCTGCATCGAGCTATTCAGCTGGCGGCTCGGGGTGATATCGGCGAAATGACTCGGTCATCTGTTGCCGCTGCCGCTTGACCAGTGCCGCCGTCAATACGCTACCGTGATCTTTGCCAGGGACCACCTCGACTTCGGCATCGCTACCGAGTTCTTTCAGCGTGCCGATAAGCTGTTCGACCGCGCCTTCGAGGTAGAAGGTATCAAGCTCACCGGTGGTGATATGAAGCTTGCCTGCCAGGCTCGATTTGAGCTGTGGCCAGCGGCGTTTGATGAGCACGTTGATATCATAATTCTGCCAGCTTTGTACGACGACCGGATTGACCTGCCCGCTTGTTCGATCCCACATCCGCAGCGGTTCACCATTGTCACCCAGCGGGCTAAAAACCGCCTCGAAAGATCTCAATTGTCCGCCCCGTCCCAGGCCATCGTCCATCTTGCCGAAGGAGTCATACCAGAGCATCGGTTCCGTACCGCGGCGTGCCAGTGGCCGCCGGCCCCCCTGCGGATTCGTGTAGAGGCTGAGTGGTGGATCGGCGTAGAGGTTAACTTCCTGGTAATCGCGAAAATCAACTGGATCCGGCGACGTGCTCCAGACGCCACCAAAGGTGTCCGGGTAATTCACTTGCAGCCATAACGAGGACCAGCCACCGGAGCTATGGCCACCCACAAAGCGAGCGGTGGACGCCGCCACGGTACGGTAACGACGATCGACTTCGGCAATCAGCTCCTCGACCAGGGCCGCACCACGCGGCCCGTTGCGAGCGCTATCGGCATACACATGATGCCCCCACTTGCACTGGCCATCCAGCATCACGCGGATGAACTCGGTCTCACCCTCAGCAACCGCTGGCGGACCATTTCGATATCGTCCCGCCATCGACTGGTAAGTACCACCGAAACCGGAGACCACGTAGAGCACCGGGTAGCGACGAGTTGGCTGGCTGTCGTAAGACTGCGGAAGAATCACCGCTGCTGTCTGCAGTACCTCGTGGCCATGGAAAGCTGACAAACGGGGGCTGTAGATGACTAGTTGCCTGGCCCACTTCGACTCGGGAAACGGCCGCGGTGCAATTACCTTCTCAAGTTTCAGTTTCAGCACAGCCGCGGGGATCTTGTCACCGTCGCCAGACGCAGCTTGCCAATTGACCTTCACCACGCTGCTGTACAAGTTGCCGACGCCGTCGTTGGGATGCGAGTGGTAGAAGTCCAAGTCGAGCAGGGCCTGGAAAAAATACTCGCCGGATGGCAGCCTGGAGAGCTTGTCTGGAAAACCATCGGCCTTGTCATCCAGCCGCTGCAGGCTCCCCGCTGCCCAGTCCTTCAGATCGATAGCAAAGAAGGGTTCGGGCGAAAACCAGCTCGGTCCGAAACGCGGCTCCTGCCGATCGCTGCTGGACGTTAACACGAACAGCCGCCCGCTGACTGGAGCGGCGGCAGCTGACTCAGCCAACTCAACTTCGATCGCCGTTGCCACGACGGCCGCATCCTCCGCCACGCTGCTACTGGCAGCGGCCGAGACGAGCACCAGGCTGGCAAGCAGCAGGTGAGTAACCATGGAATTCGGATTCACGGGTCAGTCCTTTCAGCGCAGGTCAGTTTTTCATCGTCGGTAGTCAGGAGCCGCTGGCACGGATGTAGACCGGCTTGGCGCCAACAGCCCAGCCACGTCGTCCCTTGAGAAGGACCTGCAGCACGCAACTACCTCTCGCCCCAGCCGGGATTGTGAGGACCAGCCGCTGTGGTCCACTCTTGACTGCGTAGTCCTGCACGATCCACCAGGGTCGATTCGCCATCTCATAGGTCTGATGAAACTCACTCAACCAGCGATCTTCCGCCAGGTATTCAAGACGTTGTGGCGGATCAAAGGGGAACTCACCCCGCTGACAGACCAGTGCCAGCTTGAGCCGACCCGCGTGCGGCAGGTTAACCGATACCAGCAGTTGCTGGCCAGCATCCACGGCCCCCTCCGCTGATACGTCGATCTCCCCAGGATAGGGAATCCGCAGCAGTGGATCGCCCAGCAGGTTAAACAGTGCCAGGTGTTCTTGTCGTTCCAGTGCCAGGTCGTGGCTGGGGGGATAGAGTGTGCGAGCGAGCAGGTCAATGGTCCGTCGTTGCAGCGTGGCGTTGGCCGGCCGCTGCTGGCCCAGGTCTCGCTTGGCATGCAAGACAACTTCACCCAGCGTGGCTCGTCGCTGTTGAAAGACCTGCCGCATTAACGACTCACCCATCACGGCCATGGCGTATGGCATAGTCACGCGGGAGCCGGCATAGACAGCGATCGGACCGCGGGGGTTTCTCAGCAACTGCTCGGCCATGCAGTCACGGCTGCCATCGTAAGCACCCGTGTAGCAGGCCAGGAAAATGGCAATCGGTGATCCCTGGCGACAATCAACTCGGCCGACATCGCCACCAGCCATGATGTGGTGGGTGCTGCCAGGAACTACCACGCGATCCAGCTGTCGCCTGCTGCCGTGGCCGATGTAGACCCAGAACAGGGAACCTTCGTTCATGCGTGAGATGACCGCCTGGTCAAAGTGTCGGGGGTCCGGGCAATAAGGACTCTGCCAGCTGGCATAAGTCATCGTGCTACTGTAGCTGGAGGGCAGACCGCCGCCGATCAGCTGCCGGGTAACGGCTTCCAGTGCCTTATCAGCAAGCAGGCCAAAACCGCCCACGCCGGCAATAAAATGCACACGCGACTTCCAGTCGGCTGGCCCCTGTTGCTTCTCATAGTCGATAATCCGCCGCACCAGCAGTTTCAGCTCTCCGGCGTCGTCAACCGGCAGGCGACCGACAGCGATATCGGGCAGCTGGTCGCCGTCGAGGTCGGCATAAGGATTGTCGCTGGCAATCTCCGGCTCGGACCCATACAAGACATTCAGCCGTGCCTCGATACGGTGCGTGGCAATACCAGCTGAGTCATCCTCAGCCAGCCTGCCACCGACGGCAGGGGCATCTCCCACCAGCAGCAGCCAGCGAATTGGATGCTGCCCTGCTTCGGATCGAATCAACTGGGTCAGCTCTCCGGCAGATCCAGGTGGAGCATGCAGGCGAATGGAATGGCCCTGCGACTGGCGATAGTGAATCCAGGGCTGGAGTGCCCGCTGGAGAGAAGCTGGGCAGATTACCAGGGTGTCGACGTCCGGCGCGGCTGGACAGCGAGCTGCCAGCAGCAACCAGGCGGCGATCGATAACAGGCAGAATCTGATCGGAGCGCGCCTCCCGGCTTGGCAACCTGGTGAACAGAGCGGGTGAAGGGAATCGAACCCTCGTGATTGGCTTGGGAAGCCAACGCTCTACCATTGAGCTACACCCGCTGGATGTTAGGCCCATTATTGCCAGCCCCCGGAATAGTGCAATCAGCTGGAACGTCAATCGTGCCGCGCTAATTCGTTCACGATGGACTGGTCCTGGCAGTCGTCCAGAGGGCGATCAGCAACAGGGCAAAGCCGACGTAAACGACCACGATGCCACTGCCCAGACCACCCGGTTGAGCAAACAGGCCTGCCAGGAAGAAGCCGGCAGGTATGGCGATACTAGCGGCCAGCAACCTATGGGAGCTGCGTATCCGCTGGCCAACGGCCTGAAATCCGCCGCGGGCAACGCTGGCAGCAAAACAGATGTGCAGCAGACCTAGCAGCACTCCGGACCCATGGGCCACCATCCAGCAGAGACGGCGTGACTGGACATCCTCGGCCACATAGAACGATAGCTTGAAGCCATGAAAAGATTCGAGCAGCATGCCAAGACAGCCAAACAGGGCCAGCATCAGCCAACCACTGCGGAGGTGCAGCAACTGGGTACTGCGAGCCGACGGTGCCGACGCTTTGGATCGCCGACCGCTGCCGGCCGGCCGTCGTCGCTTTCTCATTCCGGTAGCCATGTCTGTTCCGTATCATCACGCTGCTTGATCAATTCAAGCAGCCGGTCCTGGTTTGATCGACCACTGGGAAGCAGCAGACAGCGCTGCGAGAGTTCACCGTCCAGCGGCCGGGCAGCTGCTGACCAATGTCGTAGCACCTGATCGCGGGCGGCCTGCCGATGATTGTCAGTGGCCACGTAATCGTAGCCAAGCTGGGAAAAGTCCCCGGTCTTCTGTAGCGAGGAATGGGCAATATACCGCACGGCGGCATAGGGATCGTCCAGTGTGTGAGCCAGTACCGGAGCCATCCAGAGGTCGCCCGATACCTCGCGAGCAGCATCCCAGCTGTAGGTCCAGGCGGTAATGGCACGCAGGGCAGCATCCCCGCGCGTGATCCACAACAGCGATGCTGCAATCTGCTTTTCATCCTCATCGAGCGGATCGGATGAGATGTCGTACCATTTTTCCAGCTTGTCGGCAGTCCAGGCCAGCGTCTGGTCGAGGTGGCATTGATTACAGGCATTGGGTTTCTGGAAACGGTGGCTGACATTCACACTCGGCACCGTCACCTGATGTCCTCGAATGCCCTTGAGCAGGGCGTAAGAGGTGTGTGGCATGTGACAGTTGTAGCAACGGCTGCCGCTGGATCCGACTTCATGATGCGTGTGTTGCGTCCCGGCATACTGCTTCGGCTGGTGGCATTGCAGGCAGGCCTGGTCACCATCCATCTGGCGGGCCAGCTGGTCATTGGGATCACTGTCGTGCATCGAATGACAGGAAAGGCAGGAGACCTGCCGGGCCGGATCACTGGCCTTCGTATAGCAGGGCGACTTGACCAGCGCATTGAACTCGCGCCCGCCGACCCGAATCGCACCATCCTTCCAGTAGCCGCCGTCGGCGATCTCGCGGCTGGCCGCACGGGCGTCCTCGTCACCGTAGTGGATGATGTGGTGCGTCTTTTCCAGCGAGTCGCCGGCCCGGAAGGGATTCCCCTTCGTCATGTAGTCGATTTCTGCATGCGGAAAGTAAGAGCTATGGCACTGGCCACAGATCTCTGTGGAGACTTCAGCGGAGACCCTGGCCGGGTTGAGTATCTTCTGGGGCTGACCGGGCGAGAGGTGCTGCAGGTAGCGAGTGAGTGGATTCTGGTAATAGGCAATATGATCTTCGGCGGGGCCGTGGCAGGCTTCGCAGGAAATCCCCATTTCAGCAACCGTACTCATCATCGGTCCACCGTCCGCCTGCTGGCGTGGATTCCCACCCAGGGCATGGCACTGGATACAGTTTTCGTTCCAGATCGCCACTCGCCGCGGTCCCCCTGGTGGCCGAATGAAGGCATCCTGCGAGGGCATCCAGCGTTTGTCGATGATATTGTAGATCCAGGGAAGTTGAATCAGCTTGAGTCCCAGGGCGCTGGGAACCCAGTAACCCTGGAAGCTATGTGAACCGGTCATCATCACGACTGGTAGCTCCACCATCGGCACGTTGCTACCGGGAACCAGTGCGCCCCCCTCGGTTGCCAGGTACCAGTCGGGATCTGGCATCCGCACGAGGAAGCGATCCCCCTCGCGCCGGAAATGGTATTCCAGCCCACCCTGCTGAAGAGGAGGTGTTTCGAAATCACCGAGCACGTTGTCTGCCCGCACCAGCTGGGTCATCGAACGGTGGTAAGTGCGGTGCCAGCTGGCATGTTCACTCGGATGGCAGCTTCGACAACGATCGGAAGTCTGAAATTCGCCAGCAGGTTGCCGTCGCGGCACCAGCTTTTCAACAGGCGTGTTGGGATTGGCAATCAGCTGCTGTTTCTGCGTGGCTGAGATAGAGCCGCTTAGATCCGGACCGGTCGGCAAGCGGATGATGGCCCAGCCGATTCCGACAAGCAGCAGCAGGATACCAGCGAAACTGCCATGGCTACCGCCATGACGAGTCCGGCTGAGCAGCGGCACGCTACATGCCAGCAGCGTGCCCAGCACGACAAGGAGTTCCAGAACCGCCATAGGGCTGACCATAACAGAAGAGTGGGATCGGTTCTACAGAAGCTGCTGCTCGCTGGTTCAGTTGCTGCTGCCAGCTGTAAGTGAAAGCCCCAGATGTGCTCGACCATGTTCCGCAGCCAGCTCGAGACACTGCTGGTAAGCATCCCGGGCACCGTTGCGATCGTTCATGGCACGGCGGGTTTCTGCCAGGTGGAACCAGCAGCTGGCATTCTCCGGTAGCAGCCCGACCGCCTCGGTATAGGAGGTGAGGGCCTGCCGCACGTCGTTCTCCCGCCACGCCAGACGGCCACGTTCAAAGAAAGCCAGGCCGGCATGCCGATCGGCCTGTTCCTTGTCACCCGCGAGTTGATAGGACTCGGCAAGTTTCTGGTGAAGTAGCTGATTAACGACGATCGACTTGCTGGCCTTGTATCGCGTTCCCTCAAGCCATGCTTTGCGGGCACGTTGCGGATCCTCCAACTGCTGCCAGGCATCGCCGATCAAGTCCCACATCTCCGCCGATTCTCCCTCCACCTGGATCACTGCCGCAAGGTAAGGCAAGGCCAGCTGGGCCTGCTGCTGGTTCAGCTGCAGGACCGCCAGCCGCATGGCGTAATGATATCGCCAGAGCGGCTTCATGGCCTCGACCGCCGCCTGCATCGATGCAACTGTTGCTGCGACATCACCCGCCTGTTCATGGCGACCACTCTCCACCAGGTAACGGCCTGGGCCATACCGCTGGTGCATGGCACGTTCATGCAGCCGGGTTGAGGTCCGCATCTCGGTCAGCTGGATATGCCGCTGGGCAAGTTCTGCCTGCTGCCTGGCCAAGCGGTCATTGCCCAGTGCCTCGTAGGCCCAGCCTTTGAGCTGAATAACACACATCGCACCGGGCTGCCGTTCAAGCATCTGGTCGAGCAGCTGGATCGCTTCCTCGGCCCGGTCAGTTCGTATCAAGAGTCGTGCCAGCGCCAGCTTGATCAAGGGCTCAGCCTGGGCCGCCCGCAAGGCAGTCTCCGCTGCAGCCACGTCCTCCTGTCGTAGCAGGACGAGTGCCAGTTCAACGCGGGCATCCTGCTGTCGTTCACCGGCTGCGTCGACGACCGCTTGAAAACTCAGCTGGGCCTGCACCAGTTGCCCCATCCGGCTGAGCACAATTCCCTGAAACATCAGCCCGTCTTCATCCAGCGGGCCCAGCAGCGTGGCCTGCTGGAGGCAGTACTCGGCCTGCGGCAGCAGGCCAAAGGTGCTGTAAAAATCAGCCATCGTGAGCCAGCTGTGAGGGCTTGCCGGATCGTGACTGGCTTCCAGCTGGCGCATGTCAGCCAGCAGACCGTCTTCCTGGATTCCCAGCTCCGAGACCGGCAAGGCTGCCGGGCGATTGAATGCACTGGTCCTGATGGCAACTGCTGCCAGCAGTTCCAGCGCCAGCAGGATCAGCACAAGCTGCCGATAACGTGTCATGGCGATGCTCCCTTGCTGGTCCAGACAGCAATCGGTGCTGCCGCCGGAGCGACTGTTATCGGGACGCGCAGACGCCCAGCCACCAGGTCCAGCCGCCCATCACCATCGATGTCCGCCAGGTCCAGTGTGATTAACTCAACCGGTCGCGTATCGATCGTCCAGGTACGGGTAAACTTCCCCTGCTCATTTTCAACCCAGACGATCGTCGGATTCTTCGGATCGGTCCAGTCGTTGGACATGCTGACCATCACCACGTCGAGATCGCCGTCCTGGTCCATATCACCAGCCCTGGTGGCATAGCTGCCCCCCAGCGAGCCGATCTGGTCGGCAGAGAAATTCCAGTTGCCGAGGTTGCGAACCCAGACGCATCCGTGATACGGCTGGGGCCAGCCATGTCCGAACTCCAGGTTATCCCCCTGCGAGAGCAGCAGGTCCATCTTACCGTCCTGGTCGAGATCAACTTTCACCAGGCCACCGCCGCCGACATCAAAGTTGTGTGTGAAATAGAGCAGTCGGGGCGTAAAGTTGCCCTGGCCATCATTCTCCAGACCCCAGACTTCTTCCTCGTCCTGCGAAACAATCGTCGCCAGGTCGAGATCACCATCGCCGTCATAGTCGGCCACCGGGACATGAATCACGCCAGGTCGATCGAGCACCAGGTGATCTCGAAATTGCCCTTCGCCGCGATTCTCCAGCCAGAGGATACCGCCGCGGGCGTAGCCAAAGACAGCCACAGCCAGGTCGATATCGCCATCACCATCCAGGTCTGCAGGCTGCACATCGGCAACTCGTCGTACATCGTCCAGCAACGTCCGCTGCTTGAACGTGCCATCCTGGTTCTCCAACAGGATGACTGAACCAATCAACTCATCGGAGGGCAGAATGTCACCCAGTATCGATACCAGCACGTCGTTGTCACCGTCCTGGTCAAGGTCAACCACCGTGGCATGAGCCGGTACCTGCAGTCGATCAGCCAGCACCAACGCTTTCCAGCTCTCGTCCTGCTGTCGCTCATAGAGCACAACCTGGTTGCCCGATGCATCACAGACGAGGATATCCTGCTGACCCCGCTGCCAAAAATCCACGAACTGGACGTGCGTGACCCGTGCCTCCTGTTCCCTTGGCAGCAACTTGTCCCCTGGCCGAACCAGCAGGTCGAGCAGCTGGGGGTCGAGTTGATGGGGCAGTTGCAGGGAATGACGGGTCCAGCTGACGGCCGTGGAACGTGGGTGGGCTTCAATCGGCGAGTCGAGGCGTGGCCGAGTATCGCCGGCGTTCCATTGCCCTGCCAGCAGGACAGCCAGTCCGACGACCAGCGACAAAAGAAAGCTGTCAATGATTCGACTGGTCGAAGATCCCAGACCACGACGAGCTGGCTGCTCGCGATCGTCCCGGACAGCCTGGGATTGAGTATCGTTCATCAGGAACTTGCAGGACAAAGAGAGGATTTCAACAACGGTTGGCTCCGGGAGAGACCGCTTGAGTTTACGAACCTCAAGGGGCATTGGTTTATTGTCGAACCTTCCGGAAGGGCGACTTCATTCGCTCCCGGCGCCCCGGCACACCCCGCACAACTGTTAACCTGCCGACTGTACGGCGTTGTCTGCTGGCTTGTTGGCATGCAGCAGCCAGAACACCCAGATGATGCTGATTGCCATCAGCGGGATCCCGATGATGCCAACTGACGACGTTGCCAGCAGCAGGGCACTGTAGAGGAACAGCACGGTCGCCAGCACAAATCCCATGATCCGGTGCCGTGCCAGTGGTCCACCAATCTGGACAATCAGCAGCAGACCCAGCAGGCTTCCTGCCAGCCAGAGCAGACGACTGGATTGCGACATCAGTGTTTCATCAATATGGCGGGCTTCTAGTTCAACTGTGCCGCCGATCGTTTTGAACAGGTAGACATCGCCACGCAAGGGAAGATCGAACTCATCCAGGCTGGCAAGGCCCGCGGCATCGACGATACCGGTCACGTTGAGCTGCTGTGCAAGGCCATCAGTCATGACGCCATCGGCACTATATTGAGACGTGCCGCCACCCATACCACCCATACCGCCACCACCGCCACCCATGCCACCCATGCCACCAGACAGCATATTGCCTGATTGCAAGCGATCCATACTTCTTGTGTCTGGCCCAGACAGATCACCTTCCTTGCCGAGGGGTGCGGAGTTCTGACCTTGCGCGAGCTGCTGACTGCGACGATTGAAATCTTCTTCCACATCCTCGAAATCGGCCTCGAGCTTGCGCTGGTATCGATGCAGCTGTGATTCTCGACCCGGTGCCATTTGCACATTTTCTCCCCCGCTTTGGTTGGCGGGAGCCGGCGTTTCGGCGGCTTGCGGCAGCTTGCCACCCATCGGCTTGGACATCGGTCGGCGGGCCATCGGCCGCTTGTTCCGCCCACCCGGTTCATTGTTAGCGACGCGCGACTTGAAGTCGTCGCTCTTGCCTTCGGCTTCCGGGAGCACCAATCCGTTAAAGGCGAACCAGTTCTTCTCAAACCGGCCACGTCCTTCCGTGGCAGGATCTGTCGCCGGCTGATCAGCCGAGAGGGCAAAATTGTCTCCCAGCATCTGCACGGAGTTGCGGGCAACATCATTGTCCTGCTCAGCAAAGCCCTGGTTAAGGAAGTAACGATTACCCCGGGCCTGTTTTTCATTTTCCGTCTCCAGTTCTACGAGGCGGCTCTCAACCTCGTCGAGCAGCTGTAAACTCTGTTCGATATTCTGCTGAACATCGCCCAAGTCTCTTTGCTGGCTACTCAATTGCCCATATTCAATCCGCTGTTGTTTGAGATTGTTACGGAATCGAGAAAGAGCATAGGCATCTTTCCCTTTGACGGTGGTGCGAGCGATCTGGTAATTCATATCTCGCTTACCCTGCAGAACTTCTGTCTGCAAGTCGTCAGAGCTTTCGACCTTGACCGCGGTGCCATCAAAGCCATACCAGTGATGTCCAGCGGGCAGGTGCAGGGCAATATGGGTCTTTTCGATGTTGACATTGCTCTTCATCTGCACGAAGGGAAAGCTGATCTTTCCCCAGCTGGAAAGGGTCGAGGTGGTACCGCCGTAGTAAAAGACGACCTTGAATTCCGCATCCCCTTCGGCCAATCGCTGGATCGGAATCCGCACTAGCCTCGGATCATCGTTTTGGCCATCGACCATTCGCGGCTTGACGGCCAGGCCGCCGACCTGCACAACCCAGAGCTTTGCGTTGGCGGGCAGGCGGACATCGAGGAACTGTTCCACACGATTGTCCATTTCATATTCCTGTCGCGCCCGGTAGGCGCCCTGTTCATCCATCACGATCGTGATATTGGAGAGCGAGATGCGAGCGGAAATGACCTCGCGCACAGCTCGCTGCGTGATCTGGTATTCCAGTCTGGCCGCCTGGCCGGTGGTGCTGTAGGCCTTACCAATGGCACCGCCAATGCGGTTGACCAGCGACTGGTAGGCTGTCGACTGGGGTGCCATTTCTTCCAGCCCGGCATGCGAGTCAATCTTCACTTCGTCGCCCGTGGAATCGACGGTGACGTAACGGACGCTGGTCTGGCCGGTCTGGATCAGTGGAATCGGAGCTGACTGGAGCTTCGAATCGTCCAGCACCTTGTCATGTTCAATCAGCACTTTGAATTGGCCAATGACCTCATCCTGCAGTGACAACGTGACCTGCTGCAGCCCCTCGGGCTGTGCTGCGTCGACCGGCTCCATCACCAGCTGTCGCATCAGGCCTGCCGAAATTCGAGCGTCGGCCATCGCGGCCGGCAACTGGAATCGCAACTCGTCGATACCCGCATCCTGGATCAGGAATTCAAGCAGGATCGTCTCCTCGATAGCCCGGTCGGTGACGCGGATATTGGAGATCGAGCTGGCGGTGATCTTGGCCTGCCGACGGACGAGCTTGACAGAAGCCGCATAATCGGCGGTCCGGTAAGCCAGCACCAGGCGTGCCAGCGTCCGTTGCCGGCCGGTCTTGAGCCAGCCGTCGGCGGCTCGCAGAGGCTGTTCCTGGCAGTTAACAAGCTGCAGAATCTCCACGTCGTAGGAGGGATCGGTCTGCACAACGATCGTGCCGTACTGATCGAGTACCCGCTGAACAATAATCTGCGGCAGCTGCATACCTTCATCTTCCGCACCGCGTGGCACGCTGCCTCGCAGCACAACGTCAAATGCTTGCCGTCGTCCACTCTCCAGCAAGATGGTCAGCGTGGAGCTAACCTGGTCCTGCTCGAGCTCGCTCAGTGACCAGTCGACGATGCCTGGAGCCTGGACTTCATCCAGTTCCAGGTTGGCCGGAACCTGCACATCCAATCGATGGACGGCCCGCCGCCCTGGCTTGACGCGAAGCTGACTCTCCACTTCCAGATCCCGTTCGGCCACTCGCACCAGTGTCTGCAGGTCGACATTGGTCTCGTCCGGCAACAGCTCGGCTGCCAGCCGGACGTGGAAGGGAGTATCGGCGAACTGGTAGACCTGGAATGGCTGCAAGCCAAGCGGACTCAGTCGGGCTGCCTCGCGAGCCTGGAAAACTGCCGCTGCCTCACGGGTCAGGTCCTCTCGTGTGACGGCAGTCAGTGTGACTGTACGGAGTGTCATCAAGGAGGTACGGCGAATTGCCACCACGCCCTGGTGAAGAATCGCATCGGGGATGACAACAACCGGCAGATCGAACTGGCTGAAGTTGCCCTGGCCAACGGTACCGTGGCGTACCAGGTGCAATTCCAGCAGGGTCTGGCCGCGAGCAGCTTCCAGCAGCTCAACCGTCAGGCTCTGCTGCTGGTCCTCAATCTTGACATCCCAGCCACGGACATTATCTCCCTTGACCCTTTCGACCTGGTAATCAACCGGCAGCTGGAACTGGAAAATGTCACGTTGCCCACGTCGGAATTGCAGGGCCACGTTCCAGACACTGTGGACCGCTTCCTCCTGCACGTCCACCAGCACGGTGGAGCGAGCGGTCAGGCTGCGGTCAACCATCGATTCGGCAACCGTCGGTCGCCAACGAAACTGGACATTTCCATGGGGATCTGGCGAAAGATTGACAACTTCGTTGTCAGCCGCCGAGACCTGCTCGCCACGGTCGGTCGTACCGGACCAGCGGAGTTCCGTGCGCGTGGCCGGTACCTGCAGAGTCAGGCGACTGGCTGGCGCCACCGGCAATACTCCCTGGATGATGTGCCAGCCACCCTGGCGAGTGACCGGCATGGCGATTGTCATTTCCAACCGAGTGCGGCCCTGGCCTTTGAGTAGCAAGCGGAAGCTGGGGCTGACAGCGCCCGCAGCGGCCTGGGCAGGTGTGTTGGCTGCCTGCTGCGTCTGCTGCACTTGCTGTTCCAGCTGCTGGCCGGGCGCCAGCAGCTGCAGCCGGGCCGGCTTGCCATCGATCATGGCTGTACGTAAAACTCCACCGCTCAGAACCAACGGAATGCCAACTTCCTGATCGCTGAAGACATCGACATCGAGATAGCCGGTCAGCAACAGGAAATCGCCATCCAGCAAGGTGGCCCGGAACTGTGAACTGGCAAACGCGTAGGTCGAGGGCAGGATTTCATCAAGCAGCGGTCGATTGGGGTAAGCTCGTTTCCAGAGGTCTGCATATCGCTGGTAGGGAATCAAGACGCGGTCACTGAGTGCAGCTTCGCCCAGCTTATCCGGATCGTACGGAACGATGATCGCATCAGCCGGTACCGTGACGCGGACCGGCTCATCAGCATCGACTGGGAACGGTTGCTGGGCCAGCATCTGGCCAGCCTGGCTTATCATCAACAACAGGCTCAACCCAGCAACTGCAGATCGCTTCCGCAGCGACTGCCAGGCATGGTTGCATCCCCACCAGAACATCGGGATCACCAGGTAGAGCGGAATCAGCAGCAACCCGACGACAAACATGTTGTCCCAGGTCTGACCAAGTGCGGGGAAAAACCCCAGCAGCGGAACAACGATGCCGACGGTCAAGAGTCCACAGATATAGCGGTAACGGACTCGAGCAGCAGCACGGCTGAGTCCGAGGCCGACCAGCAGGAACAGCAGCGTCAGGAAACCCGCGATCAAGCGTGAGTGCTGCTGGTGAACGACCGTCACCTGCCACTCGCCGCCTTCACCGAGGCTGGTCAAATGCACGAGTCGATCGGGGCTGACATTAGCAGCACCAGCAGAGAAATCGAAAATCAGGCTGCGTTTTCCCTGCATCCCCCAGAGTCTCGTTGAAGGCTTCCCAAAGGCCGACAAGTATTCGCTACTGGACTTATCGCCACCCTCTGCCGACTCACCCTGCATATCTGCATAGCCCGACGCTCCAGACTCGCGGGCGGTCGATGCAGGCGAATCGGACGATCCGCCCTCGGCGTCACCTGGTTCTGCGAATGGATCGGGAGACGTGGGGGGCGCTACCGATTCGTCTTCAGGTTTGTTCTGGGCAGGCTCACCAGGGCTGGCAGCCGCGGGCGGTTGCGGGAGCTGATCGTCAGAAGGCATGGCACCCTCGGTCGTCATCTCCTCGGTCGTGTCAAAATCAGCGTCTCTACTATCAGCGAGCTGGTTTTCAAAGCCGGACCGTTCATCCATCATCCGGCCGTCTGACGCGGACTGTGGCATCATCACTCCATCCTGCCTGGCGGAGCTCGTCAGCTCATATCCGCGGCTTGAACTGCCAAGCGGGATGACATCCGTCATCTGCGACAACACGCCGAGCAGCTCGGTCATGCTCGTGCTATCGGAAAGCTGTTTGGGCTGGTGGTCGACTCGTACCAGCGATCCCCGGATCCGGGTTGCGCGGTAGTTATCCGGCAGTATCACCTTCCAGTCGAGGTTGGCAATTCGCACTTCCTGGTCACTGTTGCCGGAGCCTTCATAAAGTCTGGGAGCCTGGCCGCGAATGGTGCCTGAGAGCCCCAGTCTACCGACGGGCGTACTGTAGACGACTCGCAAATCACTCCAGCCCGCTGACTCACTGTTGACCAGGCTGATCAATATTCGGTCGCCACGCTGCTGGGGGCGGACCGGATGATTACCGACAAAAATCGCCCAGGCCTCGGATTCAGCTGGCAAAGCGATTTGCAGATAGGAGACTTTGCTGTTGATCGTGTAATGGGCCACCGACTGGCTCTCGCCGCTGGCTGAAAGGAAAGTCACAAGCTCGGCCTGGCTGACCATCACGGCCGGAATATCGTGCTCTGGATGCCGGAGAATATTCAGTTCGATCAGCGGTGCCTTGTCGACAAAACCGTAGCCACCCAGCAGGCGATTACCGACCGTGTAGTTGAGGGAAATCAACTCGCCCACGTCGACCTGTCGGGCCGCGGAGTTGACCTTCACGTCGAGGTCAATGCTGCCCTCCACCGCGACCACACCCGACTGGTAAGAGACCGACTCAGCTCGAACCATCGGCAACTGGCGAACGAGTTCATCGCCGGCGTCGATATCACCCAGCGGAAGCTGGGTGTGGATACCAAGCGTCGCCCGGCCACGGATTCGATCGTGCAAGAGCACGGTCCAGTAACGACGTCCATCTTGATCGCGACTGCTCTGCTGCTTCACATTGCACCCCTCGAGGCCAAAAATCTGCAGCGACGTGGGAGTCTCGATCGGCAGGGAGAACTCAAGTCGATCGAGGCTCGATTTCTGGATGTCGAACGTCAGCTCATAATTTGTTTCAATCGCGCCCTCGCTGACCTTGAAAAACGACTGCGAGCGAGCCGTCACAAGGGCGTCCGTACGGGTCACATCAAGCGAGAGGGCATAATCGGTGGTATCGAAATAGTAAGCCATTCGCGTGTCGAGCTCGGCCAGACCGAAATCACCCTTCTCACGATTGCCAAGCGCCGTCAGCCCTGTCACCTCAGCTGGCCGGACTTCCAGGTCGTCTTGCACGTGAACAGCGATCGCGCCAATCTGCCGATCGGTCCCCAGCACGCGAAAGCGCGGGAATTGAATGGTCTGGCTTTCCCAGTTGCCGAGCCAGCCGGAGGGGACATGGCGGGCTACAAAGTAGATCTCGCGACTTGAGCCGGCAGGAATACTGTTCGTCAGCTTGACTCGCATCCGTCTTTCGCCGTCGCGGCTGGTTTCGTCGCGCTGCAGGATCGTGCCATCCTGGTCGGTCAAGTCGGTCACCTGCCAACCGTCAGGAATCGAGAACTGAAACTGAAAAACATCCTCCACGTCAGGCAGTAGAACCAGGCCACCGCGTGCATACTGGCCCGATTCAGCCACCGTCAGCAGCACGTTGCCGGTGGCATTGAGGCTTCGTGCAGGCAAGGCAATATCGGCTGCCAGCTGGTAATCCGACTGGGCAGCATAAAAGGTAGCCAACAACTGGATCGGTGGGGCACCGGGATCCGTCTCAAAAATGCTGGCAGGCAGGGCTGTACCGAGCACGTCGTTGTTAAGCGATACCAGGTTGGTTGCCTGCAGATCTTCCAGCACCAAACGTCGTTCAGCCAGCACGCCAAGCACGCTGGTCTGGGACACGACGTCGTGGACCAGGAGCTGCGGGAACTGCCAGCTGTCCCACTCAGGCGCCAGCCGATTGGCGGTAATCGTGACAACCGTTCCGTCTTCAATGAAGTCGCGTAACTGCGCGGTCAGCTGCTGTGTGCCATCGTCATTTGCCTGGACCGACCAGCGAGCCAGGGTTGGAGAGTTGACGCGCGTGACCTCGAAATCGCCGGGCAACTGGACCGTCAGCTGATCGACCGCACCCTGCAGCACCTGCAACGCTACCGTGGCGTGGATCCTTTCGTACGATTCTGTCAACTCATCGACAATCACGCCGCGAGCCAACAGCATGCGGTTATCCCGCAAACGGCGGTTATTGAGTGACATCACGATCGTCATGCGAGTGGATGGAGAGAGGAGCTCGAAGCTGGTCACGTTGGCCTGCTCGTCGTAACTCCTGCTCAGGACCCGTGCTCCACTCTTGATCTCGACGTTGCCCGGTACATTCAGCAGAAATTGTCCTGCAGCTGCGTGTGGCAGGATGCCCTGCAACGTCTGCTGGGCGGCAGAAATCTGCATTGGAGCCAGCAGCTCCAGCTTCAATGTGTGACTCCCCTTGCCTTCGACCAGCAGCAGCACTCCCTGTTGAGGGTCCTGCACCAGCGAGGCGGGCTTGTCATCGAGCAAGGCCAGCTGCACGGCAACTTCGGAGAGCGCCAGCGGCAGCGCCTGCAAGCCATCGTCGAGCACGTCGACTTGGAAGACCGACGTAATCGTCGCACGGCCCTCGCCGACATCGACCTGGTGCCTGCCGGAAACCAGGGCCACGTCCTGCGGTGGACGCGCACCGGGTCGCTGGGAGGCTCGGTCCAGCAACTCCTTGTACTCCACCCGGGTCATAAACACCCGCTCTACATTACTCGCCAGGATGACGTTGAGGTCCTCGAAGGGAATCAGGATCTCCCGCACCGGCTCCTCGACCGGCAGCGGCGGATTGTCGACGCCTGTCGGCTGCTGCGCAGTGATTGCAGCAGGCAGCAGGAAAAGCAGGATTGTCGTGAGCAAGGTCAGGGCACGTACGTTACGCATTGTTCTTGTCCTCCTCGTCACTCTGCTCGTCGTCGAGTTGATCGTCGCCCGAATCCTCTGCATCTTTCTCGGCATCATCTTCAAGCTCCAACTCGAGCTGCTGATCTCCATCATCCGCCGACTGCTCAGCTTCCGCTTCGTCGTCAGCGTCCAGCTCGGCAGATTCCTCTTCCGCTCCGTCAGAGTCCGGTTGTGGCTCTTCCGCAAGGTCCAGCGGCGGGCTCTCATCGTCAGCCTCATCTGCTGATACATCTGCAGCGTCGCTGGCCTCCTCCGTCTGCTGACTGGCATCCTCCTCCTCAACAACCATGCTGGCAGCCGGCTCAGAGGAACCCCGTTTAAAGGGCAGTAACTGAGCGACCGATTGGAGGCCATGCACCGAGTCCCAGCCAATCCAGACTGCGAACACCAGCAATGCGCCAATCACGAAATAGCCGTCGATTAATTCCATATACAGCACTGGCAGCAGTACGCCGACGAGGGCCGCGAAGACCACGACACCGGCACCCATCAGGACCTGTTTCTGCACATTCAGCCGCAAGCCAATGACACCCAGCACGATGAACGCCAGGTACAGCAGGCTGTGAAGCAACCGTCGAGAAATGGTTGTCACACTCAGTCCACCCTGTTCGCTGGCATCTGGTTGCAGCGTGGAGAAGACATACTCAATCCCCTGGGATTCAAAATCGAGGTCGGCGGAATTCATAATTCCATCGGCCAGCTGGTTTACCAGCTCATTGCTGGTCGCGCCGGATTGCATCTCACCGCTCAGGAGCGACTCGGGATCAATCGAAAAACTATCCATCCAGTCACCGCCATAGTGAACCAGCGCCTGGCGAGCAGGCAGGAAAGCACAGAGGTGTGCCTGGTGAATGGCAGGCTTGTCGACGAAGAAGGGAATATCAAACCGCCCGCTGGCCGGATCGGTATTGCGATAGATCAACTCCAGCACAAATTCCTCGGCCGCGCTCAGATCACGCAAGGGCACCAGGTACTCTTCCCCGTCCCCCTGCTCGGGCGTCACATCGATACCATTGATCCGCAGGCGGATCACCTGGACCCCCCCGGGCAACTTCATTCGCAGTCGTTGCTCGGCACTGCGTAAGCGATACAGTGCCTGCACCGACTGTTCTCCCGAGAGGGTGTTGACCATGCGGAACAGGGCCTGCTGGATGAAGGTCGTTTCCAGCTGGCTCAGCTGGTAGCGAATTGCTTTCACCTCCAGCGACCAGTCCTGGTGGAATTCATAGGCGCGGGCAGCTCGCAGCTTCAGTTCCTCTGGCGTTCCGGCTGCCAGATCGGTCTGGGGATCGATTGGTCGAAGCCCACTCACCTCTGCAGCCTCGCCAACGTCAATATTCTCACTGGTCGCAATCACGATCGTTCCTTCAGCGCGGTCCACATTCTGTGGCTTCAAGTGAGGAATCGACCATTGCTCGGTGCGTTCGGTGGCCAGCTTGGCCAGCTCCTGTTCCCAGGTCAGTTGAATCATCACGGTACCGATCAACTCGCGATCGGCCTGCAATTGCCAGGCCAGATAGTTCTCTGGAAGATCTTCTGGTGCAGGTTCGATGACCGATTCCTGGAACAGGTTGGACTGGTTACGGACGAGCGGAGCGAGCTCGGCCGGCAAGTCGATTCGCAACGTGCGGACACCGCTGTAGAGGATCTCGTACTGGAAGACTGCCGAGTACTTGACCACACCGGGTTGCACATCGACCACCAGTCGTTGGGCTACGGTGATCTGCGGCGGCAGCCTGAGGGCACTCAGGCCAGGCGTAAAGGGATCCGAAGAAAATCCAAACGACAGCTTGTTTTCTACATTGGCGAAACGACTGCCGCGTAGAGAATACATGTCGGCCAGGGCCTCGGTGAAGGAAAGCAGGCGGCCTCCCTCGTATTCACCAGGCAGCACTTCCAGGCTCTTCGGTGCATAAATGACCAGGCGGCCATTGGTGCTCTCAATACTGGCTGGATTGACTCGTGGAAAATCGACCACGTAATCACTGGCGGTTCCGGTCGGCGTGAGCAGGTTGGGATCATCCAGTTGCTTCTCCAACTCAACCATCAAGCCGACAATACCAAATGCTCGTCGGCTGAGGAAAACCGTTACCTGGCGGGGGTCTTCCTCGCTGCGATGGTAGTTGTCAACTGAGACGCCAGCTGCTCCAGCACCTTCCTGGCCACGAATCTGCCGGATTTCATAATCCTCCGGCACAAGCAACTGCAACTGGAAGACTCCAGCTCGCTCAATCTGGTACTTGGCAAACAGGTCCAGCGTCAACTGTTCCGGCTCAAGATAAACTTCCACCAGTTCGGTCGTTGTGATTCGGGGTTCGACCTTTTCGAGCTGCAATTCCAGCTCAAAGGGAAGTGACGAATAGCGATAGGCAAAGTCCCACTGGGCGTTGCCCGAGTTGCCGGACAATTCAGCGATATCAATCTGCAGCAGGCCACGGCGCAGGGCGACCTCACCCCGCAGCACGTCGTCCAGGCGGATCAAGACGGTACCTTGCTGCTGGGAGACGTTCAGTGCCTCGACCGACGGAATCGACTCAGCGTTGTCAGCCATCAAGCTGGTATCGAACTTCTCCAGCTCAACTGCGATTCGCTGCGTCACAGCCGCTGGCTCAAACAGCTGGATCGTGATCCGTTGCTTGTCCTCTTCAATCGCAACTTCCCATTGCCGCACATTGGGATCAAAGACCCCTGCCACTTTCTGATCCGCTGGCACCAGCAGTTCAAGCTGCGTCAGCTCAGCACGGCTGATCTGGTAAACCAGCTGGGCTCGCGTCCGCATGGCACCCTCGTCGATGGTCACGGTCTGGCTGGCCTGGACAGTTGCCAGGGCAGTCAATCCTGCAGCTCCCTCAGACTTCGGCGTCCAGTCAATGCGGACCGTTGGGGTAACGCCAAAGAATGCCAGCAGCACGGTCTCATTCGGTCCCGGTGCCACTGGTGGCTGCAGTGCGAAGGATGTTTCCTGTACGGTAGCCGGCTGCTCCTGGGGCGGATCCTCGCCGTTCGGGTCAGCCTGTTGTTCCTCACCATCGGTTGCTTCATCGCCATCCGATCCCACGGCATCAGCGGCAGGCGCAACCACCGGACTCACCTCAGTGGCCGCGATCAACGGATGAACGTTGACCTCAACACCCGGCTCCGGAATTCGGATTGTCCAGCGATTCACCGAGGACTGGGGCGCCTCGAAGGCGACCTGGTTCTGTCCCGGAGCTCGGCTGAATGCCTTGGCATATTCGATCGTCAGCTGGTAACTCTGTTCCCCATCCTCTTCCTGTTCGACCAGCAGGAAGTATCCCTGGCCATCGCGGTGAATGATCCTGGCAGGCTGTTCGCCCAACTGGGCCGAGAGGATGGCTGCATCGCTTAATCGCAACGGCACTTCGTGCCAGCCCTTACCAAGCACCTCGACATTCAGTTTGGCAAGTACCCGAACGACATCACCACGGACAGTCGCCTGACTGTCAATCGCCGTAATCAGTGAACGCAGCGGCACCTGGATCTGGGCCGGGCGCGCCATGCCGGCACGGGCTTGCTTCCACAACAGCTGGAACTTTTCGTATGGCAGAAAGACCCCGCGCTCGGGCTGCTCGAAAACATGCTGCAGCTTGACGTAAGGAATATAGATCGTCTGCTCACGCAGCGAGTCAATCTCGTCCTTGGCCTCGGCAGGATTCGGGACGGCCGGATCTGCCGGATCGGGCTGCTGGCCAAACCCGAAGGTTGTCAACAACAGAGCGGCTAGCAACGGCATCATGATACGAGTGGTTTTCATTCTCTTGTTCCTGCGTTAAAAGCCTGACTCGCAGATGTTCAGCACGGTCCAGATTCAGATGTGCGGACGCATTTGTTCTTCAAGCCCAGCTGCAATTCTTACGCTATCAGTATAGTCACCCAAGGCTACGCTTTTTAGCAACTAGATTTCACAGTGGTTTGACGCAGCGTCGGAGGGATTTGTTCTCTGAAATAACCGCTACAATCGGAGGAAATTACACAGCGACACGTCCATCCAGACTCCACGACTACAACTCAGAGGTCTCATGCAACCGCGAAAACTTGGAAAGAGCGACTTACTGGTCTCGTCTGTGGCACTTGGATGCTGGCCCATCAGTGGCCTGACAAGCCCGGATGTCAACGAGCGGGACAGCCTGGCAACGCTCGAAGCCGCTGTCGATGCCGGGATAAACTTTCTCGATACCGCTTACGCCTACGGGCTCAACGGCGAGAGTGAATTGCTGATTGCCAAGGCGTTGGGCCATCGTCGCAGCGAACTGGTGATCGCCAGCAAGGCAGGTCTGTCGCTGACCGAGGAGGGTGGTCGAGTCATCGATGGCCGTCCAGCGACGCTCAGGCAGCAGTGTGAAACCAGCCTGGCTCGCCTTCAAACTGACCACCTCGATCTGCTCTACCTGCATGCCCCCGATCCTTCCGTGTCGATCAGCGAATCAGCTGGTGCCTTGCGTGAGCTCATGCAAGCTGGCAAGGCCCGCGCCATTGGTGCCTCCAACTGCAGTCTGCAACAGCTGATCGAGTTTTCTGCCGAGTGCCCGCTGACCGCTTTCCAGCCACCTTACAATCTGCTGATGCGTGAAATCGAACAGCAGACGCTTCCCTGGTGTCTTGAAAACGACATTGGAGTTGCCATTTACTGGCCCTTAATGAAAGGCCTGCTGGCGGGCGAGCTGGCTCGCGATGACAAGATTGCGGAGGGAGATAGCCGTCTCAAGTATCCCATGTTCCACGGCGAGGAATGGGAAAAGAACCACGACCTGATTGATGGACTTCGCCAGCTTGCCGACCGCAGCGGGCACACGGTCAGCCAGATTGCTGTCAACTGGACACTGATGCAGCCCGGTGTCACGGTCGCCTTGTGTGGTGCCAAACGTGCTTACCAGATCAAGGAAACAGCGGCTGCAATGAACTGGCAGCTGACAGACGATATGCTGGCTGAAATCGACATGTTGCTCAGGCAGCGAGGCACTCCGGTCACTCGCTCGGCGGTCTAGCTGGCTCATCCTGCTCGTCTGCTGACTGCTCCAGCTGGTCGTTGAGCCCCTGTAACATCTGGATCACATCACGTGCACCCAGCACGGTGACAGCCACGGCCAGCACGACAAAGACCGCCAGCAAGCCGAACAGCGTGATCGCCCATATTGTCTGCCAGATTGTCATCAGGACTCCTCCCCGGCCGCAGCCAGTTTGTCATCAGCAGCTGTCAGCGGATCCTCTGCAGGATCGTCTGGGCAGCAGAGTGAGACCAGCACGAATACCACGATAGTCAGGCAGACGGAAAACAAACCCACGTGGGCCTCCGTCAACTTCAATTCCAGCCCCGTGCTGCTCTGCAGTAGATCGGTCAATCGTGTGCGAATAGGACCCAGACCCAGCAGGGCGCTGCAGCCAGTCAAGAGTGCCGCCATGGCACCGCGACGACTGGCCCGCGACCAGTACAGACCACCCACCAAGAGCACACCGGCCCCGGTGAAATAGATGGCTCCGGTGATCACCATGTACTCCCACAACCCACCACCACCGGGATAAAACAGACCCCACCACCAAACAAAAATGCCGATGCAGACAATCCCGCAGCGAGTGATCGCAATCCGTGCTCGGACGGAGAGGTTGTCGTTCTTGAGCGGCGCAATGACATCCTGGGTTATCACGCTGCTCCAGCAGAGCAGATAGCTGTCATGGGTCGACATGAAGGCGGCCACCATGGCTGCAGTGATGACACCAATCAAACCCGAGGGGAGTAACTGGCCAAGATAGATCGGCATGGCGTAAAAACGATCCGCCAATTCTGGATTGATCCCGCCCGTCTGATTGGGAAGAAAGTGTTGCTGGATATTCTCAGGCGCATGGTTGGCGATCCAGACGAAGGTGCAGACACCCCAGAACATCGGAATGATCGCCCGGACTGCGAACGAAATCGAGGAGAACGTGTACTGACGACGGACAGACCGTTCGTCCTTCATGGCCAGGGCGCGGGCCACGGCGGTCGGCCAGATAGCACAACTGACAAGGCCTGCCGCAATCATCCACATCACGTAAGACGGCCCGAACACCGGAGATGCCGTGGGATCGAATCCACCCAGCTGCATCCGACTCTCAACCGTGGAGACGATCTCCTGCCAGCCCAGCTGATTAATCGCCAACACAGTGGTGACCACGATTCCGAACGAGAGCACCACAAATTGCAGGTAGTCGGTGATGACCACGGAAATCATGCCACCCAGCACGGTATAGAACAGGACCAGCAGCAGCATCACGGTCATGACCGTGGCCACTGCATTGCCATTGGGATTCATCCCGGTGATGCCGACGATGAAGACCGAACCATATTTGAGGAACAGCCCCATGTTCAGGATGCCGGCCCCGGCCAGGATGATGCCCCCCACGATACGCACGTTGCGGCCATAGCGTCGTTCGTAGTACTCGGGAATCGTCAGCACGCCGTGGCGGCGCAGCGGTCCCACAATAAAGCCACTGAGTCCAATAATCAGCGTGACGAGTCCGGCAATGACGCCAATATGAAATGCCGCAAAGCCACCTTTCATGCCCGCCTCGGCATTGTACATGACTGTGATCAGTCCCATTTCGGTGCCAGTCATGGTGGCAATCCCAAGCCAGGTCCCGACCTGCCGGCCGGCTCCGACATAAGCAGCCATGCTGTTAACGTAGCGCCGCACTTCCAGGCCAATCATCACGGAGATCGCCAGATAGAGGCCGACAATGATCCAGTCGACGGTAGCGAAATTCGTGCCGTGTAAGATCTCGAGTGGCATCAGGATGGAACCGAATCTGGACTGCGGGGACTTGCTCCGCCCGCCCGGCTGAGGCTTACTGGAAGCGATCACTCGGAACTGGCGTTGGCATTTGCAGAGGATGATAACATGACCGAACGACATGAGTGGCACTGGCGCGGGTTGTTTTTCTCAGTGCTGGCACTGCTAGCCGCCCCCCTGCTGTCAGCCAAGCCGCCAGTTGAGCCAACACGAATCGCCTGCGTGGGCGATAGCATCACCTTTGGCGCCGGCGTCGAAAACCGGCAGGTCAACGCCTACCCGCAGGTGCTGGATCGACTGCTTGGTGAAAGTGCCACGGTCGGCAACTTTGGTCGAAGCGGCGCAACGCTGCTCAAGAAGGGAGACTTTTCGTACTGGGAGCGTGAACAGTTCACACAGGCGACGGAGTTTCAGCCCGATATCGTGATCATCAAGCTCGGTACAAATGACAGCAAGCCGCAGAACTGGCAATTCAGCAGGCAGTTTCCCGGCGACCTGGAACTGATGATCGCACACTTCCGCTCACTCCCCAGCACACCGATCGTCTATTTGTGTAAACCGGTCCCCGTGCCAAAGGCAGCTTACGGAATCACCGAAGCGATCGTTGCCGGCGAAGTGATTCCTTATGTCGAAGAAGTTGCCAGTAAGACCGGCTGTCGACTGATCGACCTCTACACACCACTGTCGAAGATGCCGGAGAACATCCCTGACGGCGTGCACCCAAACGCAGCTGGTGCCAAGCTGATGGCCGAAACGGTTTACCAGGCAATCACCAGGCGCAATGGCAAGCTTCTACGTCGCTAGCGATGCGTCAGGCAGCGTTGCTTGAGCTGCTGCGACTAGGCGAAGATCTCAGAGACGACTTCGCCATGCACGTCGGTCAATCGAAAGTCGCGGCCGGAATAGCGATAGGTTAACTGCTTGTGATCGATACCAAGCAGGTGCAGGATCGTGGCGTGCAGGTCGTGCATGTGGACCTTGTTTTCCACCGCCTTGGCGCCGAATTCATCGGTCGCTCCATAGCGAAAGCCGGACTTGACTCCACCCCCTGCCAGCCAGGTGGTAAAGCCACCCGGGTTGTGGTCCCGCCCGGTACCGTTGTCCTGGGCATAGGGTGTACGGCCAAACTCTGCTCCCCACCAGACAATCGTGTCCTCCAGCAGTCCCCGCTGTTCGAGATCCTGGAGCAGGCCGGCAATCGGCTTATCGACGCGCAGCGCATGTTCCCCATGCTTGGGAAGGTTGGAATGCTGGTCCCAGGCCGGGTTGGCAGTTCCATCTCCGTAGGTGACCTGGATATATCGCACGCCGGCTTCACAAAAACGCCGGGCCATCAGGCACTGGCGACCAAAATCATCCGTCTGCTTCCCCCCCACGCCGTACATCTCCAGCGTTGCTGCTGATTCCCCGCTCAGATCCAGCACTTCCGGAGCGTGCTGCTGAATTCGCCAGGCCAGCTCGTACGAGTTAATCACCGATTCCAGTTCGTCGTCAGCTGTATTCTGTTTCAGCTGTTCCGCGTTGAGGGAACGGAGCAAGTCGAACTGGCGTTGCTGGTTCTTGCCGCCATAACGTCTGTTGACCAGGTCACGAATTGTCGCGTCGGCTGCGGGGCGACCGGCACTGCCAAAGGTCGTTCCCTGGTAGACGGGTGGCAGGAAGGCATTCCCGTAGTTGCGAGCGCCACCATTTCCTGGTGACGGAGCGATGGAAATGAAGCCCGGCAGGTTCTCGTTCTCGGATCCCAGTCCGTAGTTAATCCAGGACCCCATCGACGGTCGCACAAAGTTGTTCGCTCCACAATGCAGGAACAGCGTGGCCGGCCCATGCGCGACGCCTTCCGTATGCATCGAGTGCAGCATGCAGAGCTTGTCGACTTTCCCCGCCATGTGTGGAAAGAGATCCGACGCCCAGAGTCCGCTCTCTCCATGCTGCTTGAATTTCCAGAGCGGCTTCATCACCTTCTGAGAACTCTGCTTCCCTGTCTTGGCAATCACGCGGGCATCGTCAAAAACGAAAGTCTGACCGTCCTTTTCATCCAGCAGTGGCTTGTAGTCAAACGAATCGACGTGACTTGGGCCTCCCTGCATGAACAGAAAAATCACCCGTTTTGCACGCGCAGGAAAATGCGGCTGCCTGGCCGCCAGGGGGTTCTTTGCAGCGGAGACGGACTCGTTGAGCAACCCGGCCAGCGCCAGCTGGCCAAATCCACATGCTGTGGTTTTCAGGGCTTGCCGTCGGTTGACTGGGAAATGAGCCATTGATTCCATATCCAGGATGCCGTGTTTGCAACTCGCTAGTGATTATATCGAAAATCGAGCGTGGAAAATAAAGCCTGAACGATTTGAGCCCAGGCACGCTTTCGCAGCTGGGGGTCCATTTCTTCGGCTGCCAGGAACTCCAGGGTCACTCGCAACTCCTCTACCGACGCGGGCCGTCCCAAGGTCATCAGCACGGCATATTGCAATCGCTCTCGATCGCTTAGCCCCTCGCGTGCCAGTAACCGCTCCGCAGTATGTTCCGCCTGTTCCATCACCCAGGGGTTGTTCATCAGGAACAGCGCCTGGGGAGCCGTGCTGCTGACATCACGGCGACCCGTCACCATACTGGGATTGGCAAAGTCAAAGGCGACAAAAATGTCAGGCAGCGAGTTGCGGAAAACAGGCCAGTAGACGGCGCGACGATTACCGGCATGCTCGTAATCATAGTCATTCTTTGTGCCCGCCCGAATCATTGAACCCCCGATGCTGGAATCGAGGCGTCCACTCACGCTGAGCATGGCATCCAGCAGGGACTCCGCATCCAGCCGCCGGCGGTTCATTCGCCAGAGCAGGCGGTTTTCCGGATCCACTGCCATCCCTTCTGCTCGGCTCTTGGAGGACAGCTGATAGGTCCTGCTCAATACCAGCTCACGCAGCAGGCTCTTGACTGACCATTCTTTATCCACCAGGCGGGTCGCCAGGTAGTCAAGCAATTGCGGATGAGACGGTTTTTCGCCAGTCGTACCAAAATTATCCGTTGTCCGAACCAGCCCGGCACCGAACAGCCAGTGCCAGAGCCGATTGGCCAGCACCCGCGAGGTAAGAGGATTCAGGTCCGAGCCAATCCACTCCGCCAGCTCTCGCCGGCCACTCTGTTTTTCCGGTACCGATATCTGGCTGTCAAAGTCCGCCACCTGCAGGATCCCCCGGGATACCGTTTCTCCCAGGTTGTGGACATCGCCGCGGATGTGAATCTGCGTGTCGCCAATCTCTGCCTCTTCCTGGACCGACATGTACTTGGGGCGGACCGGCAGCTGGGCGGTCAGTTGCTTGAGCCTCTGTTCCAGCTGCGTCAGCTGCTTCTTGTCCACTGCAGCATCGGCAGCCGACTTTGTCGCAACAGCTTCCTGCTCCAGCAGTTTCACGGAAAGGAACTGGACGGTGTCCACGATCACGACCCCGGTTGTTCCGGCATTACTGAGAGTTACTTCAGCCGGCCCATTGGGGGTAAAGCGGTAACGGCCCAGCGATAAAAATCGACCGGCAATGGGTGCCGGTTTTTGTTGGTTGATGGTCGTCGTCTTTTCGCCTTCCGAACTGACAACGGTGATAGGCAGAGCAGGCGTGCGATTCGTTCCCTCGGTATAGGCAAACCGCACCTCATAGTCCCCGTCGAGCTGCTCGCTCGGTTTGAAGGTCGCAGTATTGGCTCCCTTGGCGGCTCCCATGTCATGCTGGTAGCCCTTTCCGACGTAGTTCTTGGCATAGACCGACTTTGTCCAGCTGCCGGTCAGTTTTGCCTGCTCATCATCCACCACCACGCCAATCACCTGGGCCACTGCCAGGGGACTCGCTGGGCCCCCTTGCAGACGGGATTTCAATGCGGCAATCTCGCTGTTGACTGTCGCGATCACCGCTTCCTGCTGTTTGACCTCCGCTTCCTGTTCCTGCTCGAGCGGAAGCGGCAACTCGATCCAGGTGGAAACATTGGCATCGTTGAGCGTCTTGGTATTTCTCAGGATCCCAGCCAGGGCATAATAATCCCGGGTCGGGATAGGATCGAACTTGTGGTCATGACAGCGGGCACAGCCAACGGTCTGGGCCAGGAAGCCGCGGCTGATGATCTCAAGTTGCTCATCGACGACGTCCATCCGTAACTTTCCCTTGTTCTGGTCTTCCAGGTTATTGTTCCCCATCGCCAGAAATCCGGTGGCAACCAGATTCCTGCGCTGCGCCTGACGGGAATCAGCTGGCAGCAGATCGCCAGCCAGCTGCTGATGGACAAAGGCGTTAAACGGCCTGTCCTGGTTAAATGTCGTGATCACATAGTCGCGGTACCGCCAGGCCTGATTGAAGACCTGTCCACGCAGCGTGATCGACTCGGCATAGCGCACCACGTCCAGCCAGTGCCGCCCCCAGCGTTCACCAAACTGTGGGGAGGCGAGTAGTTGATCGACAAGTCGTGGATAGGCAGCGGGTGCATCGTCGGCGAGAAATGCAGCAATCTGGTCTGGGGTCGGAGGAAGACCGAGCAGGTCAAAGTAAAGTCGACGAACCAGCTGCCCCCGCGTTGCCAGCGGGCCCTGCTGCAGTCGACTGCGTTGCAGGCGGCTCAAGAGAAACGCGTCGATCGGGGAAGCGGCGTTGATGGCCGGAATCGGCGGTCGCTGAATCGGCTGGTAGGCCCAGTGTGCGCGGCCCGCCTCGATATCTACCTCAGCCGTGCCTGCCAGCTGGCCCGCTCGCGGATCAGCTGCCCCCATTTCAATCCAGCTGACAAAGTCAGCAATCACGGCGTCGGGCAACTTGCCCTTGGGTGGCATTTCAAAGTCCTCGTAGCGCAATGCCGACAGCAGCAGGCTTTCGGCTGGCTTGCCCGGCACAATCACCGGTCCGCTGTCGCCACCCTTGAGCAGCGCCGGGCCTGAATCGAGTCGCAAGCCACCACGTAACTTCTGCTTCTCTGCAGCCTGGTCGGAATGGCAGCCATAACAGTGCTTGACCAGCACCGGACGTATCTTCTTCTCAAAGAACGTCACCTGCTCAGCGGTCAGCTTCTGTTGATCCTGCGCATTCGCAAGGCCCGTGGGGATCACGATGGCGATGCTCCAAGCCAGGGCGAATTTGATAGTCAGGTGAACCATAAATCGGTCTGTTGAGAAGCGAGTCGTGCGATGGCAGGCTACTGAAAGGTATCGTGTTTGCAGGAATCGTGCGTCCTTACTACGATCCGGCCAGCGACAAGGGTATTATAGCAGACCGGTGCGAAGCAGTACCGCCCCGTCTGGGGACTCCACAAGCCCTGCCCGACAGGATCCTGATGACCGCTTTCTTTTCACATCCAGTCACAATCCTGATGATCGGCATTGTCATCGTGCTGGTCGGGATCCTCTGGTTGCGCCTGCATGCCTTCCTGGCCTTGCTGCTGGCCGGCATCACCGTGGCCATGCTGACGCCCGAAGCGACACTGCAGCAGTATGCAGACAAGCAACTGCAGCCGGCAGCAAGGAAGATGCCAGATGGCACTAGCAAGCCGACACCGCCCAAGTGGACCGAGTCGCAGGCCAAGAAATTTGTCAAATCAACAGCCCCGCAGCGTGTGGCCAGCGGCTTTGGTGAAACCTGTGGCAAGATCGGCATCCTGATCGCCATGGCAGCGATTATCGGCAAATGCCTGCTCGATAGCGGAGCGGCGGATCGCGTGGTACGGAGCACGCTGCGTGTGGTCGGGGAAGCTCGAGCGGGGGTGGCCTTCATGGCCAGCGGCTTCCTGTTATCGATCCCGGTGTTCTTCGACACCGTGTTCTACTTGATGATCCCACTTGGCAAGGCAATGCGGCTGAGAACCGGCGCCAACTATCTGCTATTCATCCTGGCCATCGTGGCCGGCGGTGCCATGGCCCATTCGCTGGTCCCTCCAACCCCGGGACCACTGGTGGTTGCGGACCTGCTGGAAGTCAGCATTCTGGACATGATCATGGGGGGCTGTATTGTGGGCCTGTTTGCCAGCAGTGCCGGCTATCTGTTCGCTCGCTGGATCAACCGCCGCATGGAGATCCCGTTGCGTGACGCACCGGATGCCTCGATCGAGCAACTCAAGGAAATGTCGAGCCGCAGCGAGGACGAATTGCCGCCCTTCTGGCTGGCTGTCATGCCAATCGTGTTACCGGTCGCGTTGATCGCCCTGGGAACCGCTACCAAGACCTACTTTGACAATACGGCCGAGCCGGCCGCCTGGCTGCTTTCGCTCAAGCCGCTGATCGCCACACTGAGCGACAAGAACATGGCCTTGATCCTGGCAGCTGCCATCTCCATGCTGATGCTGATTCGCCAGCAGCCGGACAAGAAGAAGCTGGCCGAAGCGGTGCAGCACGCGCTGGCTGGTGGCGGCATCATTATTCTCATCACCTCGGCGGGCGGCGGGTTCGGAGCGGCGATTCGCCAGTCGGGCATCGCTGAATTGATCGCCACGATGCAGGACAATGTTCAGCCCCTGATGATCCTGCCGATCGCCTTCCTGATCACGATGCTGATCCGCACTGCCCAGGGATCTGCCACGGTGGCAATGATCACTGCCGGCAGCGTGCTGGCCCCGCTGGCGCTGGAAGGCAACCTGCCCTTCCACTCGGTCTACCTGGCCCTGGCGATTGGCTGTGGTTCCAAGCCGATTGCCTGGATGGCAGATAGCGGCTTCTGGGTGATCTGTAAAATGAGTGGGATGACCGAACAGGAAGCACTCAAGACGATCACCCCGATGAGTGTGGTGATGGGATTCAGCGGCCTCGCCATAACGCTGCTCGGTGCCTCCCTGTTCCCCCTCGTTTAGGCAGCGTCCATGAGTGATGCGCACACGCGGACGATTGAAAACTACCTGGCAGTTGCTGACCAGACTGCAATTGGTGAGATCTACAAGTCGCTGCGGGAGGCTGGCATTTTGCCCGCCCTGGCCGATGGCCAGAAGACCGCTCAGCAGCTGGCTGATGCCTGCCAGCTGAAACTACAACCGCTCGAGCGACTACTCGATTGCCTCGTCCCGCTGGGCATCATTGAACGGTATGACGAGTGGATAGCACTCTCCCAGACAGCACGGCTGCTGCTGCAATACGAAGATGATTTCGGCAGCTATCGCTGGCAGAAGCTCGACCAGGTCTTGCGCGAGGGTGTGGCGGACCCAGAGCAGGGACTGGCCACACTGCGCAACACGCGGATGGCTCGCCAATGGGCTTCCACCGCTGCTGCCATGGAGCTGATACATGTACTGGGCCCCAACCAGGTGCCAGAAGGTACCCGCCTGCTGGACCTGGGCTGTGGCGTCGGTGTCTGGAGCGTTGCGATTGCCCACAAGGTGGCTGACCTCCACATTACGCTGGTCGACGACGAAGCCTCGCTGCTGGGAGCCCGCGGGACGGCCGAGTCGATTGGACTGACAGATCGGCTGGAGGTGATTGAAGGAGACTACCGCGAGCTGGAATTGCCGGCAGCAGGTTTTGACATCGTGGTAGCCAGCGAGCTGTTCTCGCTGGAACCCGCTGACGGTCAGCAGCGGTTGCTGGAACGAATCCATCGCTGCCTCAAGCCAGGCGGTTACCTCGTGCTGATCGATGTATTTCCCGGCCAGCCGCAGGCCGATCCGGGGCTGCAGCTCTACGCCCTGGAACTTGCCCTGGCCAGTTCCCACGCTGGCCCCTGCGATCCGCTGGCGCTGCAGGAGTTATTGACGCAGCAGGGCTTTGTGGATCCTCGCTATGCACACCTGGAAGTGGCACCCTACCTGTACGGGATGATCGTGGCCGGCCGCTCGTGAAGCGTCAGAGCAGGTCAGCCAACTGATCCAGCAGGCGATCGACTTCGGCACGCGTTTCGTCATCCAGCTGCCAGGCGTAAGGACGACGACGGTGCTCGGTGGCGAACAGCCCACGCCGCACCAGGACATGTTTTTCGATTGCCAGGAAGCCATCCAGTCCGGCCTGCAGCTGCAGGGCCACCAGCGCACAGACTGGAAAATAGACCTGGTAAGCGCGTGCATCGTCACCCGCTTGGAGTGCCTGCCAGATGGCTATGATGCCATCGAGGAATTCCATGCCTGGCATCGTTCCTCGGATTCCGCGTCGATAGCTATCGATCAGCGAGATACCTCCCGACCCTTCAAAGATCCTGGCCTGCCCGTCGGTTGCATCGCGCAAGCGGGAGAGATTCGGACCAAGCGGGGCACTTTCCGGCTTGAACAGAATGCGTTGCTCGCCGAACTTCTCCAGCAGCTCGGTATAGACCGAAAGTCCGATTGGCTGGCCGACGTACGACGAGGCGTCCTGGACGATCAGCGGGATCTCGATTGAGCTGGCGATCTGTCGAAAATAGTCGAGAACTTCACTGTCTGGCAGAGCGCAGTTGATCGGAGGGATTGCCATCACGGCATCGCAGCCAACCTGCTCGGCATGCCGCGCATAGTCGACCGCCTGGCGGGTACTCTCTGCTCCAGCACTGGCCACCACGGCGACCCGGCCGGCGACCCGCTGAACCAGCTGCTCGGTCAACTCGGTTCGTTCATCGCCGGTCAAGCGCAGCAGCTCGGAGACCATACCGATCACACAGCCAGTTGCACCCTGCTGAATGGCCCAGTCGACTTGCCGCTGGAAACTCTCCCAGTCGATCTGGTCCTGGTCATCAAAGGGGGTATGAACAATCGGCAGAACGCCGTGAATTTCGGCCATGGTCAGCTCGGCACAAGAGAGCAGTGGATTCGAGTCCAGCTGGGACTCAGTCGATTGTCGCATCTGCGGCTGGCAATGCCAGCGGTCGGACCTCCTGCCCGACCTGCTCGCTAGGCCTCATCCGAGTCGGGCTGCCAGTCCATGATCAGCTCGACCGTATCGAGTAGCTGGCCCAGTCGGAATGGCTTGTAGAGCACAGCCCCGGGATGAAGTCCCTGGCGGCGAGCCCTGACAATCGAATGGTCCGGATCGTAACCAAAGCCAGTCATCAAGATCAGCGGCACCGGGTCGACCAGTTCCTTGAGACGCAGCATCAGCTCGTAACCATCTGTATCGGGCAGGATAATATCGGAGATGATCGTATCGTAGCGTTGCTCCTGGCCGGCATTCCGCACCAGGTAGATCGCCTCGTCGCCATTGGTGGCGGTCTCGACGATGCAGCCATAGCGTGCCAGCAAGGCATGCGCGTCATTGCGAACCGATTTGTCATCCGCCACCACAAGCACTCGCTTTGCTTCCAGCTTGGGCCGCTGCTGCACCTGCATGCCTTCCGGCACTGCCTCGGCGGGCGTCATCGACTGGCCAACCTCATGAATCAGCTGTTTGATATCGCGAGCATTGCGGAGGATTTTCTGCAGACGCGAGACCACTTCAGGTTCGTGGCCGATATAGCGTTCCATCACGAACACGGCCGCATTGAGAATCTGGTCAACTGGCAAGGCAACAGCACTGTGGATCGCCTCGACGCTCTCCTGCGCAGCAGTCGCCTTCTGGGCAACCAGCAATTCAAGTGTGTGCAGGGCGACCGCCACATCCCGTGCAAACAACTCGAGGAACTGCAGATCACTCTCGTTAAATGCCTGCTCCGCCGGACTCTCAACGTTAAATGTCCCGATCACATGGTCACGGAATAGCAGCGGGACTGTCAGCGAACTCTTGGCGTGTTTGAAGGATGGCAGGTAGAGCGGATCCTCGCTGGTATCTTCCACCAGGTAGCTTTTGCCGGTGGCAGCCACGAAGCCGGTCACGCCGCTGTCCTGCATTTCGGCAAACAGCGAACGCTCCGCTGCAGACTGGTCGATCCCGGCAGACAAGAGCGGGGAGAGGGTACCTGTTTTCTGGTCGAGTAGCCGAATCTCAACGTACTCGTAGTTAAGGACGGTTTGGGAGTAGTTGAGGATATTGGCCTTGAGCAAGTTGACACGATCTTCGACCGGCATCTGGAAAACTTCTTCCGGCGTCAGGTCGGTCAAGCCGCTGCCAGCCAGGTGAATCGCTGCCAGCTTCTGTTGCTGCTGTTGCTGTTCCGTAACATCGCGGACGGTCACGACCAGGTGCGTTGTCTGCTGGCTGGCATTCTGCAATGGTGCGGCATGCAGCAGATAGTAGGTATCTTCATCGACCTGCAGCACTGACTGGCAGGGGCGGCCGCTCTCCCAGGCAGTGTGGCAGGGGCAATACTCCGGGCCGAGGATCTCCGGGTTTCCCAGGCAGACATAGATGTTCTTGCCGAGCGGTTCGTCGACAACGGACCAGCGGTGCAAGCGATCATTGGCCCAGGCAACCTGCCTATCTTCATTCAGCAGCATCACTCCCTCGGGCATTCCTTTCAGGATCCAGTGAGTCTGGATCAGTGGCTGGAGTGACGTCGGAGACTGAGCATCGTCGGGCAGCAGCAGCAGTCCGGAAAAAACATCGTCCGAGAGCAGCTGTAATGCCTCGCCCGGATCGGCGATAGCCACGAACTGGAGTTCATCTTCCAGCGATTGAAGAGCTGGCGGCAGCGCACCGTGCTCGGCAGCAAACAAGAGGATCTTGGGTTTCTCGGCCAATCCCAGGCTCCTGGCCCACGGCCCATGGAAGACGACATTTTTCCCGCTGGGGAGTGGAGGATTATAGGAACGGTGAGGAGCAACGAGCAACAGCATAATTCCGATTCGCTGGCCGCCAGCAGGCGGATCGTCGGCCGCCGTCATAATCCGAGCAATCGTCAGCGGCGCGCCGGCCTGTTCAGTACCGCAGTCTTCTGGCGCCTGGCGACGATAAAAAGAGAGTCACGATCCTGGCACCCATCAACGTTACCCTTCACCTGTCTGACCGGCACCACCATGATTCGAGCACTCTTCCTGGCCATCGGAGTCACGCTGCTGTTGCTGGCGGCCGAATGCAGTCTGCTGGACCGCGTCGAGTTACGACAGGCCGCTGCTGGAAGCAGTGATGCTGGCAGTCAGTCAGCGGTCGAGGTCAGTCCACCGACAGGCAGCACAGCTGTTCTGCTCATCGTTGGTATCCTGATCGTGCTGGGAAGCTGGCGAGTGTCGAACCGTCGAGTCGCAGCCGGCCTGGAAACGGCCACAAGACCGCTCGATCCGGCAACCGACAGTACCCCTGCCGCGACCATCACGGCTGCCGATGAGCTGCTGGCACGCGAGGAGGGGGAACTGGCAGCCTGTCAGGCGTTGGCGGCATCCCAGGCAGCTGACGACAACTCGTTCTTCGACGATGATGACGACAGCTTCTTCGATGATGACGACGACGATTTGGACTAGACTGAATCGACCCAGGCGCGATCCTCTCATACGGCCGCTGGCCAGGAACCAATGAAACGCATTCACTGGATCATTCTCTGCCTCGCAGTCGCCCTGGCCGGTACGGTGATCGTGCTGCGCAGCCAGCTGATGTCCCAAAGCGAGGCAGAATGGACCGACCAGCTGAGCCAGTCGATCGCTACCCGTGATTTTCGTGCTGCAGTTGAGCTGGGTAAACAGGCGATTGAGCAGCATCCAGATTCGGCAGGTCTGCGGCTGCTGGCAAGCCAGGCGCATTTCCGACTCTCGGAATTCGACCAGGCGCTGCAGTACCTGCTGCCGGTGCTCGATCAGCCTGGCGACCACCAGCCGCGTCTGCTGTTCGCGGCCGGTGAACTGGAAATTCAGCTGGGTAAGGGCGATGAAGCGGAACGGCACTTGCGACAGTTACGTGAACTGGAGCCCGGCTTCCAGATGGTCACACAACGGCTGGCGTACCTGCTGACAATCCAGGGCCGCACGCACGAGGCAGTACCGCTGCGGCTGGAACTGCTGCAATCCGGCAACTTCTCGATCACCGACCTGCTGTTCCTGGGCAATCCCGAGGCGATTGCGATCATGCCGGAACTGGAACAATTTCGACAGGCCCATCCCGATCATCCCACCATTCAGCTTGCCAATGCCCGCCTGGCAATTCGCGAGGACCAGCTGGATGAAGCTCGCGGCCTACTGAGCAAGGCGATCGAGGGCAACCCGCAACTGGCAGAAGCCCAGGCCTGGCTGGGGATGCTGCTGCTGGAACTGGCAGACAAGCAGCCCTTTCAGGATTGGTACCGCCAGTTGCCGACAGGCATTTCCGACCACGCCGGTATCTGGGTTGTACGGGGCCTCTGGAGCCAGGAGCGACAGCAGCCACGGGCTGCAGCTCGCTGTTTCTGGGAAGCACTCAAGCAGAATCCAAATCACCAGATCGCCTGCTACCAGCTGGCAACCTCGCTGACGCTAGTGGGTCAGACCGAGCTGGCACTGAAGGTCCAGGACCGGGCACGCCAGCTGCAGCAGCTGGAGATGACGCTCAATCGGCTGAACAGCCGCAACCAGGACCTGCAGCTACTGGATGACGCAGCCCGCCTGACTGAACAACTTGGTCGCCACTGGGAGGCGGCCGGCTGGCACCGCATCGTGCTCGGCCAGGATCCACGGTCAACGATCTCCAACAGTGCCCTCAGGCGACTGGCTGACCAGCTGATTGTCGGCGCTCCGCAGGTAACGGTGGCCTCCGATCCAGCCCGCGCGATCGACCTGGCAAGCTATCCACTAGCCGAAATCGACGTCACCATTGGCAACAGTGAACAGGGCTTCGCTGCCGGCGAGAGCCTGGTCAGGTTTGCTGACGTGGCAAAGCAATCGGGCATCGATTTTACCTATTTCAATTCGGACGACCCGGCCACCGAGGGCCGGCGGATGTTCGAATTCACAGGCGGCGGCGCCGCAATACTGGATTTCGACGGCGACCTCTGGCCAGACATCTACCTCACACAAGGCTGCACATGGCCAGCAGATCCAGACCAGCAGGTTCACAGGGATCGCCTCTACAAAAACCTTGGTGACGGCACCTTTCTCGATGTCACCCTGCTGGCCGGACTGGGGGACAACCGCTTCAGCCAGGGTGTGCAGGTGGCAGACTTTAATAACGACGGCTGGCCCGATATTTACCTTGCCAATGTCGGCGAAAACCGGCTGTATGCAAACAACGGCGACGGGACGTTTGACGATGTCAGCCAGGACGCGGGCATTGGTGGTGCGCACTGGACCACCAGTTGCCTGGTAGCCGATCTCAATGGCGATGGCTGGGCTGACCTTTACGAAGTCAATTACCTGGCGGGTGACAATGTCTTTGACTTGATCTGCGATCGCGACGGGGGGCGTGCCCGCAGCTGTTCGCCGACCGAGTTTGACGCGCAGCAGGATCGGCTGCTGATCAGTCGCGGCGATGGGACCTTCGAGGATCTGACTGAGCAGGTGGGTATTGTCGCGGCGGACGGCAAGGGGCTGGGGATCGTGGCAGCCGACTTCGGCGGGAAAGGTAACCTGAGCCTCTTTATTGCCAATGACATGACCGCCAATTTCTACTTTGTCAACCAGAGTCCACGAGGCCAGTTGCCAGACTTTCGCGAGCAGGCCGTTATCAGTGCGCTGGCCTATGACCGCGACGGCAAGGCCCAGGCCTGCATGGGGATCGCCATCGACGACTTCGATTCCGACCATCTGCTGGATTTGTTCGTGACCAACTTCTACAAGGAGTCGAACACGCTCTACAGCCAGCAAGGGGAAGGCCTGTTCCGGGACCGTTCACGTCGGGCCGCCCTGCGGGAGCCGAGCTTTGACCTGCTGGGCTTCGGCACCCAGGCTCTCGACGCCCAGCTGGATGGCTTTCCCGACCTGGTGATCGCCAATGGCCACGTCGACGACTTTACCTACAAGGGGACACCCTTCCAGATGCAGCCGCAGTACCTGACTAATAGTGGCGGTCGCTTTCGTGATGACGGCGATCAGGCGGGCGACTATTTTCGTCGAAAACTTCTCGGTCGTGGGCTGGCGGTGGGCGACGTGAACCGAGACGGCAAACCCGACTTTATCGTCTCGCACCTCGATGCACCGGTAGCCTTGCTGGTCAATCAAACCAGCCAGACAGGTAATTTCCTCGCACTCCAGCTGCGTGGCCGACAGATTGCCCGCGATGCCATCGGCACCACGGTCCGAGTGACATTGCAGGACCAGCCGGAAGATGTAACCGAGCTGCGGGTTCGCCAGCTGACTGCCGGCGACGGCTACCTGGCCAGTAACCAGCGACAACTGTTGATAGGGCTGGGCAAGTCACAACGGGTGAAGCAGCTGGAAGTTCAATGGCCCAGTGGGGAGACCCAGCTGTATCACGACCTGCCGGTCAATCGACAGGTGATGATCATCCAGGCGGACAACGATTTTCACCTGCTGCCCGCCGCACCATCACTTACAGAGCGTTAAGATGCCACTCGCTTTGCGGTTCCAGGATTGGCAGGCAAGAACAACTCAGCAACGGTGAACGCGACCATGACAACCTTGCCCGCACCATCGGACTCAGGCGACACGGACGTCGTGATTTACGACGGACACTGCCAGTTCTGCGGCGGCCAGGTGCGGCGACTGGCCCGCTGGGACAAATCCGGAAAACTCAGTTTCCTGTCGCTCCACGATCCGCTGGTCAGCGAGCGATACCCGGAGCTGACATTCGACGACCTGATGGAAGCGATGCACCTGGTAAGGCCGGATGGCCGCACTTACATCGGGGCTGCAGCCTTTCGAATCATCGCCCGTGGCCTGCCGCGACTCTGGCCACTGCTGCCGATCCTCTACATCCCCTTCAGCCTGCCGCTCTGGCAAGCCATCTACCGGCTGATCGCCCGTCGACGCTACAAATTGAGCTGCGACGATGACAGCTGCAACATTCATCGAGGCTAGCGGTTACAGCTGTGAGAGAACTGAGATTCCGCAGACCCTCAGTTACAGGATGTCGGTTACCGCTCACTGGCTGGCCGATCAGTCAGTGAAGAATTCGACGGCGTTGCGAAAGATAGCGGTCCCATCCGCTTCATGCTGCAATCCCTCGCGTGTCCAGCGGGGATGTTGAGTGGGATCGACATACCGTTCCGGATGTGGCATCAGTCCCAGGATCCGACCGCTGGGGTCGCAGACGCCAGCCACGTTGGCGACTGAGCCGTTGGGATTCTCGGGGAAGGGGAGCGGATCGGCACCCTGGCCATTGCTACTGGCATATCGCAACGCCAGCTGACCTGCACTCTCAAGGGCCGACAGGGTGGCATCATCCTGAGGAACAAACTTCCCCTCGGCATGAGCAATTGGCAGGTAGAGCGAGTCGATACCTTTCATAAAGACACAGCGGCTGTTGTCGGCCTTGAGGTTGACCCAGCGATCCTGGTAGCGACCGCTATCATTCCAGGTCAGGGTGGCCGCCGGCAGACCTGCCGCACTATCTTCCAGTAGGATGCCAGACTTGATCAGCACCTGGAATCCATTACAGATTCCCAGCACCAGCTTGCCGGCGTCACGGAAACGCATCAGTGCATCGGCCAGGTAGCGTCGCATCTGAGTCGCCAGGATGCGGCCTGCGGCGACATCATCGCCATAGCTGAAGCCACCCGGCAGGCAGAGCACCTGAAAGTCATCGATCAGCGTCGGTCGTTCCAGCAGCCGATTGATGTGGATCCGTTCGGCCCTGGCCCCTGCCCGCTCGAAAGCAAAGGCGGTTTCCTCGTCGCAGTTCGTCCCTGGAGCTCTCAGCACGATAACTTTCGGCTGTCCCATCCGCTCATGTCCTCTCAGCTGTTTTCCCATTGCCTGATCTGATCGCCAGGCTATTTTCATCACCAGTCGAGCGGTGCCTGCCAGGCCGCTTTAAGGTCTGCCAGGTCTTGTTCAATACAGGTTTCACCGCTGCTGGTTATCACCAGGCTTTGCTGCTCGGTCACCTGCCCCAATTGGGCAGATGGCACTCCCTCCATCATCTGCTCAAATTCCGCCGCTCGATCGGCATCGACCTCGCAGAGGAAACGTGAATTGGATTCGGAGAACAGCGCCAGCAGTGGATCGTCACTGCCGGGGACATTTTCCAGGTTGAGTTGCAATCCGAGGCCCCCGGCAAACGCCATCTCAGCAGCTGCCACTGCCAGGCCCCCCTCACTGAGATCATGGCAGGCCCGCACAACGCCGGACTCAATTGCCTGGTGCAGGGCCTGGAATGTCTCAGCGGCTCTCGTTGTATCGACCTCCGGCACCTGGCCGCCGCTGCGGCCGCTGACCAGTCCCAGGTGGGAGCCGCCCAGCTCGAGATGCGTTTCCCCCAGCTGGTAGAGGGGGTTGCCAGCCGCCTTGAGGTCCATCGAAACACAGCTGGCCACATCGGCAACCTGTCCCAGGGCGCTGATCAACAGGGTGGATGGAATCGCGATCGTCTGTTTCTGTCCGTCATCCTGATAGCTGAATTCATTATTCAAGCTGTCCTTGCCGCTGATAAACGGGGTCTTCATTGCTACTGCCACGTCGTAACAGGCAAGTGCAGCTCGGACCAGCGTACCGAGCGTTTCCGGGCGATCGGTATAGCCCCAGCAGAAGTTGTCGAGGATCGCAATCTGAGCCGGATCCGCTCCCACCGCCACGCAATTACGTAAGGCCTCGTCGATAGCGCTGGCTGCCATGTGGTAGGTATCGAGGTCGCCGTAGTAGGGGTTCATGCCACAGCTGACCACCAGGCCGCGTGAAGATGAGAGTCGGGGTCGGACCACAGCGGCGTCGCCGGGGCCATCATTGTCGACACCTACGAGGGGCTTGAGCACGCTTCCCCCTTGCACCTCGTGATCATACTGCCGGATCACCCATTCCTTGCTGGCGACATTCAGCGAGCCAAGGATCTCAAGCAGCCAGCGGTCGGCCTCGGCGAGCAGGCCAGAGGTATCGAAGGGGCTACTGGCTGCCGGCTGGTAGCAGGCCTCGCGAATCACTGGCGGCCGGCCATCGTGGAGGAACTGCATCGAGAGATCTGCCACGTGCTGCCCGTCGTACCGCAACAGCAGGCGACCAGTATCGACAAAGGTACCAATCACGGTGGCCTCGACACCCTCGCTACTACAGAGCTGTTCGAATTCTTGCCAGTTGTCCGTCGGCACGGCCAGCACCATCCGTTCCTGCGCCTCGGAGATCCAGATCTCGGTATAGGAGAGCCCGTCATACTTGAGCGGCACTTTTTCCAGGTCAACCTCAACTCCCAGCTTCTCACCCATCTCACCAACGGCGCTGGAGAATCCACCGGCGCCACAATCGGTCACCGCGTTGTAAAGGCCTCGGTCACGAGCTTCCAGCAGGACATCCAGCAGCATCTTCTCGGTAATCGCATTGCCGATTTGGACTGCACCGCCGGAGATCGTCTCGCTGTCGCTGGTCAATTCAGCCGAGCTGAAGGTCGCCCCATGGATTCCATCGCGGCCGGTCCGTCCGCCGAGCGCCACCACCAGGTCTCCAGCATGAACCTGCTTGGAGGACATCTCGCGGGGGATGATTCCAACATTGCCACAATAGACCAGCGGATTACCCAGGTAACGGGGATCAAAGTAGATCGCTCCATTGACCGTGGGAATCCCCATCCGGTTGCCATAATCCCGTACGCCCGACACAACTCCATTCATCACCCGGCGAGGGTGCAGGACACCCGCGGGCAAGGTATCCGCGGGTGTATCGGGCGGGGCAAAGCAGAACACATCGGTATTACAGACCGGCTTGGCCCCCATACCGGTTCCCATCGGATCGCGAATGACACCGCCGATCCCGGTGTTGGCCCCGCCATACGGTTCGAGTGCCGAGGGATGATTATGTGTCTCGACCTTGAAGACCACGTTGTATTCATCATCGAAGCGAATGATGCCGGCATTGTCCTCGAACACACTGACGCACCAGTCCTGCTCACCCAGCTGACTTCGAATCTCCACGGTGGCCGCAAAAATTGTTTCCTTGAGCATGTTGTCGAAGCTGCGTTGACCGTTTTCATCCTCGTAGGCGATGCGGCCGGCCAGCGTCTTGTGACTGCAGTGCTCACTCCAGGTCTGAGCGATCGTCTCCAGCTCGGCATCGGTCGGTTCACGACCCCGTTGCTGAAAGTGCGCCTGGATGGTCTGCATTTCCACCAGGGTCAGGTAGAGCTGCCCCTGGCTGCTGACCAGCTCCAGCTGCTCATCATCCAGCTCACACAGCGGGACCCGTTCCAGTTCAAAGTTATACTCACTCCCGAGGTCCAGCTGTTTGAGCTGCAAGGGCCCGATCACGACCTGTTCGATCGAATCATTAGCCAGCACTCTTGAGCAGAAGTTATCAAGCTCCTGCTCGTCCGCTCCCTCAATCCAGTACTTGCGTATGGTACGGACGGAATCGGCGGCAAACTCAAAATCCTGAATTGCCTGCAGTGTCGAATCGGCCACCGGGTCCATCACACCGGGCTTGAGCATGACATGCACGAGGCTGCCATTGCCTCCTGGCGGGCTATTCAGCTGCTGCTCGCCGACCTCGGCAACCACGGTTCGCTCGACGATCGCATCGGCTAGCAGTTCTCGCGCCAGTTGTTCGACCTGGTCGCGACTCAGCGTGCCCTGGATCAGGTAGCCATGGGCGGCTGCCGAGGTGCGAATATCTCCCAGAGCCAGGTCAGCGGAGCTGGCTGCGATCTCGTCGGCTACCAGGTCCGGTTGGCCGGTGGCCGGAAAGATGTCAACTTCCCAGAGCGTCACGATTGCTTTTCCCTGCTTTTAAAACTCGCTTCATCGTACGCTGGTCGTCCTTGCACAACGCAGCACGGAACTGCTCGAGGGCAGCCGTGAACTGGTCAATCGATTCGAGTACGTGGTCCCTGTTTTCGTTAAAAATCTGCTGCCAGAGGTTTGGATCGCCTGCCGCAATGCGGGTTGTGTCCAGCCAGCCGGTGGACGCCAGGCGTCGATCGTGCGTGCTGGTTGCCGCCGCCAGCACCGATGCCAGCAGGTGGGGCAGATGACTTACTGCCCCGACGGCCCGATCATGTGCCTCGGGTGCCATCGTTATAACGTCTGAGCCAATTCCTTCCCATAACCGCTGGACGGTATTGAGTGCTCTGCGATCGGTCTGTTGCTGGCGAGTGACAATTGCAATTCGACCTTCGAAGAGGTCCGCGTTGGCAAACTCGACTCCCGTTTTCTCGCTGCCCGCCATCGGATGACTTCCCACAAAGTGGATACCGTCCGGCAATGCGCCAGCCAGGCTTTCCACAATCACCTGTTTGGTACTGCCACCATCGGTAATGATCGTACCGGGATCACAGCAGGGGGCCAGCTGCAGCACATGTTCGACGATACAGCCGACCGGTGTGCAGACAATCACCAGTTCCACGCCAGCCAGGCTCTCCTGCCAGCGCGTCGAAGTCTGGTCAACGGCACCGCGGCGGCGGGCCTTGTCGAGCCGTGCGCGTTGCCGACCCAGGCCAATCACCCTGTCGGCCAGTCCGCGCTGGCGCAGGGCCAGGCCAATTGATCCGCCGATCAAGCCGACACCCAGGATCGCCACACTACGAAACGGTTTCATGTCCGACTCTGTTCACAATGTTCTGTCGACTGACCGGAAGGCCTATCAGGCTACCACAATCGGCCAGAATGTACTCCGAGGGGTCATGTCAGCTCGTTCAAAGGACCCAGTATGAACTTGAAGAACATGTGAAAGATGGCCGCCACGATCAAGCCCCCCACGATCAGGAAGACGCCAATGCCTATCGCAAATGCCAGTTTCTTGAATTGCTGCCTGGCACGATCCAGAAACTTGACCGACTGCGCCTCCAGCGTCTCACTGATCTGCCCGGACACCTCACCGTTGTGCAGCGCCGACATGAAGTCATGTGGAAACACGCCAGCCGCTTTAAAGGCCTCGGAAAAGCTCTGGTTGTCTGCGATCTTTCCAATGATGGTCGGGGCCCAGTTGCCATAGACCGGGTTTTGGCCGCTGGCCAGTGCCATGGCGACCGTCCGCTCGGCATCAATCCCCGCTTCATGTGCCATCGAAAATGTCCAACAGATGCGGGACATCGCCATGGTCCGCAGGGGAGCACCAAGCATCGGGACACGGGAGAGCACGCCCAGGATCGGGTCGACCGGCAACCAGGCCAGGCGAATCGCGATTAGCAGGGCCACGATTGGCGCCACACAGAGAGCCACAATGCTGATGAAGATCATCACACCATGTGCACCTCGCAAGCCGAACAAGGAGGGCGCTTCGCCGGTCAGGCCGGGTCGATTGATCATTCCAAAGACCATGATCAGGATCGAAATCGCACCAATCGCCACGGTCAGCTCAAACAGCGGCCAGGCGATGCCATTGATGACAATCCGCTTCAATTCGAGCCGATGCTCGTAGTGTTCGCCGAGCCGAATGAAGACTTCCGCTAAGCGTCCGGTCTGTTCGCCAACCCGAATCATCTGCCGGGTCTGGGCAGGAAACATGCGGGCTCCCTCGGCCTCGATCACGTCAAACAGGGAGTCCCCCTCGTTCATGCGGTCCAGCATTCGCATCATCCGCTGGCGGGCGCCGCCACGCATTCGCTGCGCCTCGTTTTCCCAGGAAACCCGCACGTCCAGTCCGGACTTCAAGGATGTTCCCATATTGGAACAAAGCTGCTGCAGGCGGCGGATGGAAAGTGGGGCCATGGGGAACGCAAGAAGTTCAAGCGGCGGATTGCAGACCGTGCAATCAGTCTAGCAGAAGCGGTCCCATTCGCGGTCAGCGGTGATCGCTGAATCTCCCTGCCTGGACCGCCAGCGGAGCTGTTGCGACCTATCGACGCTCGGCGAACCTGGCAGCCTGGGCAGCAATGTCGAGGCCCACAAGCGAGCTCCATGCAGCCAGCAGTTTTCGGCTGATCGGGCCGACGCTTCCGTCTCCAATCGCCACACCATCCAGCTCGGTGACCGACCAGACACAGGGTGACGTGCTGGTCATCAGCAGCTCGTCGGCCGCGGTCAGCTCGGCCGGGGTAAGATCCTGCTGCTGGAAGGGTATCGAGAGTGCGTTGGCCAGTTGCTCGAGCACGTCAAGGCTGATGCCCGCCAGGATCTTCTCGCGCCGGGGTGAGACCAGGCCATCGTCCGACCGATAGATTACCAGGTTGGCCGTCGTCGCTTCCCCGACATGGCCGGCCTCGTCCAGTAACAAAGCCCTGGCACCCGCCTGTTGACGATCCGCCTGCTGGTCAGCAAGGTAATAGTGCATCCGGCTGCGGCACTTCAGCTGGGGTGGCCAGCACTGCTCGGGCACCTGCCGCTGGCTGCTTATCACGAGCGAGGAACCCTGCTCGTAGGCCGGCTGCCATTGTCCAAACGGTAACGGGTAGCAGGAGATCATCACGGTCGCACGGACCAGCTGGCTGGCGGGATCGCCGGGTGTGACGAGGATCAGCATGCCAAGATCGTCTGCAGAATCGAGCAGGGCGACATTGTCAGCAGCGAGCTGTTCGGCCGCCGCCGTCAACTGCTGACTCGATTCGACCGTCTCAATGCCGACGATCTGCATGCTCTGTTGAAGTCGCTGCATGTGGGCCGACAGCTCGAACAGCCCGCCGCCGAAAGTCCGCAGCCGCTCGGTCACGGTCACGCCCCAGATGAATCCAATGTCCGATGGTGCCAACTGAAGCTGGTCCTGTGGCACAAATTCACCGTTCCAGTAAGCTCGAAACATGGGGCGGACACTTGTGTTGAAGTGGGTGAGCAGCGGTAGTGGCTGTGTTCTGTAACGGTTTTATCGGAATTCACGAATGGCAGACTATGGCATTCTGCCGCCGACAGGGAAGCTGGCAAACAGACAACGGACGCTAACAGATAGCTGAACGGGGGAATGCTGGGAAAGAAGGCAAGGAAAAGTTGCACTTCGGTCAGGGTGGGCTAGAGTTTCTTGGCAAATTGTGTCACCACCCGAAGGCCGAATGATGGAGAATCTACGATGAAACGGCTGTTAATACTGGCAATGATTGCCCTCTTACTGGCTGCCTCTGGATGTTGCCGTCCCTTGATGCGACGTCCGCTCTTTCCACTGTTATCACGTTGCATGCCCTGCCAGGGTGAAGAAGTGTATGGCGACGTGATTGTCCCAAATGGGCAGGACCCAAGTGCTGCGGGCACACTGCAGAACCCCTAAGACGGGATCAGGAGCGCGAGCGGCCCTAATTGCCGACTCGCCTGGGGGAAGTTGCGGGACTTCCCAGCAATTGTCAGACGACTGGAACTGGTATTTTTTACCTGACCGGTACGTCCGTCACACTCCCCCACACGCGACCCTGCTGTAGACCCAAATTGACTCCTCCCAGTCTGCTCGATCTTCCGATTTCAGCGTTGGAAGCTTCTCGTTGCAGAAATCGAGCTTGGGAGGGATGCGCGTGGCCCATCTATTACAGCGTCGGCAGATCCTGGCCTCGGCCAGCGGGATATCACTCCTGAGCAGCTTCGGTCCGCTCCGGCTGCTGGCTGGAGACGGCAGTCAGCTGGCGTCGGCACCGAGCTACCATGCGGCGCTCCCTTACCGCTGGCAAGCTGGCCTTTCAATCAGCCCAGTCAACGGCCCTTGCGAGGGTGTATTTGCCACGCTCCCCTTGCCCCAGGCCTGGCCCGAACAGTCCCTTGAGCTGGTCGATCGTGAGGCCAGTCGGCAGGTAACCGCGGTCCGCCATCGCCAGCTTGATTCAGCTGTTCCCCAGGCGCTGATCACGATTCCCCGCATCGATGCCGGCGACACCGCCAGGGTTCTGATGACATACGAGGTCGAGGTCCAGGCGGTCAGGGCACCGTCGGATCCAGCCAGCCTGAATGTACCGATGAGCATGCCGGCGGCGGTCCGTCGCCAGCTGGCAACCAGCCCGGGAATCAATCCACGGGCCACGGCTATCCGCACACGGGCCAGCGAGCTGGTCGCCTCAGCAGGCAACGACTGGGACCGGGTTGCCGCCCTCTACGACTGGGTCCGCGATCACGTCAACTGCCGCGATTGTGAACGCCAGGGCTCCTTACTGGCACTCCAGAAGGGCTGGGGAAACAAGGAAGATGTCAGCTCACTTTTCATTGCTCTTTGCCGGGCCCTGCGGATTCCAGCCCGCACCGTCTGGGTACCAGACCATAATTATGCTGAGTTTTACCTGCAGACGAGCGCAGGAAAGGGCCACTGGTTCCCCTGCGAGATGATTGCCGGCCGCAGCTTTGGTGAACTCAGCAGCCGGCGTCCAATCCTGCAGCGGGGTGACAATTTCCGCGTCCCCGAGAACAAGCAGACACTGCGGTATGTTCCCGAGCACCTCAAGGTCAGCCGTGCCCTGGCACAGCCGCAGGTCAAGTTCATCCGCGAATTGACGAACGTCTCCTGAACGACTTGTGTGTAGAATGATCTGCCAGCCGAGGAGCGGAGTCTCCCGACGGCGATTACCGGAGGCGACCATGATTCTCGCCAGCAGACGCACCGCTTTAATCACCCTGTTGCCTGCCCTGCTGCTGGCCACGCCGCTCTCTGCGCAACCGGACCAACAACCGGCTGCCCCCCGGGCGGAGCTCAGTCAGCCCATGACGCAGCGTTGGATGATCGGCATCCGGGTCACATCGCCGGGCACTGCGACAGGGATCCTGGGAGCGACCACGGTGCCGATGGTCTGGCCCGAGCAACAGGTGAAGATTGTTGCCACCGAGAAGAGCCCCCAGATCGGTACCATACGGTACCGCACGGTATCGGCTGGCGTCCGCCAGATGCTGGTCAGCATCGGACGCCTCAATCCGGGGGAGACAGCCCAGGTCGTTGTCACTTTTGACGTCACCCGCTCACTGATCTCAGCACCCGCGACAACCGCCGATCTGATCATTCCGAAAGCTGCCCCGGCAGCTGTCCGACGTTTCCTCTCGGTCAGTCCCGGCATCGAGATTGGTGACGAGCGAATCCTGCAGCTGGCCCAGCAGCTGGGAGCTGGCGAAGCGAACGAATGGCAACGGATCGAGAAGATCTATGATTGGGTGCGAGACAACATCGAATACGAATTCGACAAGGAGCTTCGTGGAGCGGTTGCCGCACTCCAGGCGGGCAAGGGCGACTGCGAGGAACTGACCTCCCTGTTCATCGCCATTTGCCGGGCTCGTGGTGTACCGGCCCGAAGCGTCTGGATCCCGGGCCACTGTTATCCCGAGTTCTACCTTGAGGATGGTAGCGGAAAGGGCCACTGGTTCCCCTGCCAGGCCGCCGGTACACGTGCCTTTGGCTCGATGCCGGAATATCGACCGGTGCTGCAGAAAGGTGATAGCTTCCGTGTTCCCGGCAATCCCCGTCTGCAGCGGTACGTCAGCGAGACGCTCAAGGCCAAGTCGGTGACGGCCCCGTTGCAGGTGAAATTCGCACGGCTGCAGGTGGAAATAGCAGGCCAGGAATAAGACGCCGCCGCCGCAGCAACAGCCGGCCGGACTACTGGCTGCGCCGCAGGTTCACCTGCTGAGGCGTGTTCACGTGGGCATACCAGTTTCGCCAGGCGTCCTTGTTGTAGGCGAAGTTAACACCCTGGGGCGTCAATAGTGAGAGTGCCGCCTGGACGTTGCGGTTCATGAAGTCTCGGCGAATGATCTTTGGCTTACCACCGGCACCGAGTCCGACGCCACCGTCACCGGAGAAGCCGGCATTGATATTGCCGCCGCCGCCAACCTGGAACTGGTGTGTCGTCACGAGGGCATCGATCAAAGGCAAAACTGCCTGGGGATTGCCAAGATGGCCGAGTGCGTATCCTGCCCGATTGACGACGCCGTTATCCTTGCTGGATAGCTTGCTAATGAAGTACTGCATGGCCTGCGAACTGCGCCAGCGACGAAGTTGTTCGAGCGATCGTTCCCGCACCAGGTCATCTGGATCTTCCATGGCTCGAATCATCAGTGCGTTGCTGGCAACCGACCCACCTATTTTCGACAGCAGATCGATATAGAGCAGACGGAGATCTCTGGAGGGGGGGCGTCGGGTGTCGGTGATCCGATCCGCCAGGGCGGGTGTGGCGCGATAGGCTTCGATCGCCTTGAGCTGCAGCACGGACTGCTGGGCTGTCGAGCGGCCACGCATGATGATGCTCTCCCAGCGGTTGATTTTTTCCCGCCAATCGATTTCTTCCTGGGCCCGCTGGTCGCGAACCCGTTCCATCTCGAGCTCCTGGGGGATATGCCAGCGTCCACCGGACCTGACATAGCCCTGCTGTTTCATCCAGAGGTCAACTTTCCGCCAGCTATCCTGGTCCCGTACAAAGCCCAGTAGCTGTCGAGCTCGTTCATGGTCGGCATCAAGTCGCAGTACCTGCTCGAGATGATAGTCCCGCTGCCGCAGCAGCTTGATCTCGGCACACTTCTGTGCCATTGCCAGGTGACCTTCGACGGTGTCCGGCACGGACGGCAATGCCGCCTCATAGAGCTTAAGCAAATCCGGCTTTTGTTCGATTCGCAGTACCTGGCTGGTTTCCAGCACGATACGTGCCACGTCGGTCTGAATCACGTAACGTGGCGTGGGGGAGGAGAGGGTGTTGACCAGCTTGCCCTCCAGCGTGCCACCGTTGACGAGGTGAAACACCTCAGCCTGGACAGGCTGGGACAGGCCCACTATCAGCAGGCACGATCCGAGCAGGCGATAAAATCGGCTGATGGTCATAGCAATCACACCCGAATACCTCTCCGGCCCAGTTACAGGGACCGTCTCAAGTATAGGGGACTCGGTAGAGAGCGGCCAAGCACTATCTCTCGGCCGAGTCGACGTCCCCATCGTTTAGATCGGGTTTTGCCGGACGCGTCGTTTAATCCTGCTGGTCGATTTCGTCACAACAACGGGAAAAACCCGCTGCCAGGACGATCCAGCCGGCTATCCAGCTGACGCCACCGAGAGGAATCAGCAAGTGAATTCCGCCCAGCGAAGGGAGCGCGGTCAGTTTGGTTGCGGTCACCAAATAGATCACCCCGGAGAACAGCACGATGCCAGCCAGCAACAGGATGCCGACCCAGCGGAGGCAGCGGGGAGAGCATGATCCGACGGCCAGTCCGATCACGATCAGGCCGAGTGAATGCAGTCCATGCATTCGAACTGCGACATCCCAGCTATGGCTGATATCGAAGCGTTCGATATCCGTGATTGAGTTGGCCTGCACCTGCCGCTCCAACTTCGACTTGATCAGGTGGGCGCCGATGGCTCCAGCAGCAACCGCGATCGTCATCGAGATGGCGCCGACAACCAGGCACTGCTTGCAAGTCAAAACGTCGGCACTCCGGCTGGCAAGCCTATCATGAGTGAACTTGAAGTGGCTGGCTGGCCCATCTAGAGCTGTGAGCTGTCCAGGCCGGTCTGCGCCAGTTCTTCCTCTTCCTGGATGATGATACGAGGTGTGACCATCATCATCAAACTCTGGGTTTCACGGCCGATACCGACGTTCTTGAAGAGCCGGCTGATGTACGGAAGCTGTGCCAACATCGGCACACCACGTTCGGTCCGACCCTCGCTCAGACGCTTGATACCACCCAGCAAGACGGTACCGCCGTCCGGTACACTGACCGTCGTCGAGACCGTGGTGAAGTTAAACGTCGGCAGCTGAACGGTGGTACCCTCGGTCGTCATGACCTGGTTATTACGAGCCTGCGGCTGGCCGTCGGAGTCCAGCACCGTCTCGCCGATGCTGGTAGTCTGGCTGCCACTGAAAGTGAATTCCTCTACCTGCCCGATGGTGCTAAAGAAGGGAACCAGCGTCAGTCGGACAAAACGCCGATCGTTCGAACAGACGGCCCGTACGCTGAGGTTAGTACCTTCACTGAGGACCACAACGACTGGCTGATGAGCCGCCGCAAAGTCGCCTACAACCGGCACCACACCGGTCACAAAGGGACGTTGCGAGGTATCCGACACCGATGCCTGCTGGCCGTTAAAGAGCGTCACCTTAGGAGCTGTCAGGACATTGGTACGGGTGTCACCGGTAGCTGCTTGCAAGAGGAAAAAGACCTCGATGTCACTCAGGATGGCAAAGCCGAACTGGGCCGCGGTACCGGCATCGTACGCTCCAAAAGCGGGCACGGCCGCGTTGAAGGCGTCACCCTGGTCGAACACCAGATCCAGGTCAACGGTCGGGCCCTGGCTATCGAGTCCAATCATTACACTGGGACCGTAGTCGTCCTGGATATCATCGACGTTGACGTTGTCATCAATTTCAAAGTCGAAGTCGATTCCGATCCGCTCGTAGAAGTTGTCATTGAGCGTGATAAAGCGAACTTCAATTGTGATCTGCAAGTCCTGCAGACGCCGCAGCTGGTCGAGCAAGTCCCGAATCTCTTCGTGTACCTGTTGCGTCTGGCTGACGACCAGGCTGAGGTTGCTGCGAAATTCAGAAATCGTGCCAGCTCCACCGACATCTTCCCAGGAATCAGGTTTGATGGTGGTGGTGATCAATTCGATCAGGGAGTCAAAGTCGGCCATCGCCGCACCACCCTGTCCCGCGTTTGAGACGAGTGGCTGGCCCGAAGAAGTTGCTTCGGGAAAGCCATTGCTGGCCGCCATCTGGGCCAGCACGTTGGCGGAGGAATTGCCGCGGGGACCACCGCTGGCTGTCATCGTCAGCGGCACTCCATTACCGAATCCAGATTGGCCGCCATAGCCAATCGTGTTATGTGCATCGCGAATCGCTGAGGGCAAGCCGATATTGAAGCCGGGGGCGAAGTCGGGGATGGCAATCACCAGGTCAGCCACATTGTAGACTTCCTGGTAGACATTGGTGTCTCGTGTCATCTGGCTGGTAATCAGCAGGACTTCGTTTCGAATCACGTAACTCAGTCGCAGCTCTTCCAGGATCAGGTTCAGTGCACTCTTGAGTGAAACTGGCTGGGAGAGATTAATTGACACGGGGGTATTACTGGTGACTCCCTCTGCCGACAGTCCCTGTTGGTCGAGGTGCACGTTGATATCGGTCATCTGTCCCAGCGTGTCCATCACCGTCCCCAGAGGAGCGTCGGTAAAGCTGACATCGACCGGTTGACTGAGTGCCCTTTGGATCTTGATCCCGGCTGGAGAGAGGTGCGAATTCTGCCGTTCCATGGCCCGACGTCGCATACCGGTCAGCTCATTCCAGTCCCGCGCGTCGTCGAATCGATAGGGAACATCGTCGTTGAAGGGCACGGATGAGCGATCGACGGCACCCAGTGTGTCAACGAAGCCCTGTTCCTTTTGCTCGTCGGTGGCCATCTGCATGGCAACTCGCTGGGCAAACCGGGACTGCCAGATCAGGTTCTGCACGACCGGTTCGTCGGGTGCTATTTCGCGAGCCTGCTTGGCTATCATCTCCGCTTCAGGAAAACGTCCTTCATCGATCAGCTTGTTAAAGCTGTCGACCAGTTTGGCCAGCTGTTCCCGCGTCTCGGCGGTCGAATCGCGGTCGCTGCGGATTCGAGCCATCACGGCTCGGCTATCTTCGGACAACTGGATCTCCACCGCGTTGGCATTAATGTAGTTCTCCATGTTGGTGATATTGCGATCGACAATCGAAAGCATTCGCTTGCGCGAGCCGTCGTCGACTTGGCCCTGCTCAACTCGCTCCCGCAATCTCAGCAGGCGTTCCAGGGCAGCCTTGGGATCATTCACACGAGTCTGTTCCACGGCCTTTTGTTCAGCGGCGATCTCAGCGAACATCTCTTGCCGCATCACATCACGCTGCGTGTTGAATTCCTGCAGCGGCGACGCCGGGCTGCCGGTGGAGACCGAGCCGACATTGTCATTGGACATCAACAGGCTCAGTTTCTCACGAATCTGCGACTGCATGGCGGGGCTGGATGGTTCGGCCAGTGCGGCGCGAAAGTGGGTGAGTGCGGTACTGCGGTCCCGGCCCGCCAGGGCCTGCAGGCCCTGCTCGTAAAGCTCACTGGCTCGGCTGCCTGCCGAGGCCTGGACTGTTTGTGTTGAATCCTGCTGCGGGCGGTAAACTCCCGGTTGCACCGCCCCCGAAGTACCGTCGTTCGCATCAAAGCCGGCCGTCTGCACACCGCCGCTGCGGCGCTGGATATTCTCAATCTGCAGGCGAAGTTGCCAGGGCCGCATATCGCGTGCTGTAAAAGCCTCGTCCGGTACCTGCAATGCCTCAGCTTGCTGTAAAACCTGCTGGGCCGTTGGCATGTCACCACGATCCAGGGCCGACTTGCCGATCGACAGCAGCCGCATCACCTCGGCCCGTTGTTGCATAATCGGAGCCGCGGTTAGTGAGCCAGCTGCGGGGGCCGGGGTCAAGATCTTGCTCAACAGCTGTTCAGGCCGCGGATCAAGTTGCTGGTAGCGGACCGGTAGTGCCTGTGCCTTTTCTGCCAGCTGACGAGCTGTTTGGCGATCGCCATGTTTCAGTAACTGCTCAGCCTGTTCCATCAGCAACAACGCTTCGGTCCGAAGCAGCTGGGGATGGTTTCCATAGGTCTGCTTGTCACGCAGCAGTCGTTGCCAGCGTTGGAATAGCGCCTGTACTGCAGCGGGGCTGTCGCTGCCAGGAGTCGTGCTGGCCGACTGTTGATTGGCCTGGGCCAGGTAGATCGTGGTTGCCCGAAGATCTCCAGCTGCCATGGCGCGGCGAGCAGCATGCAATTGACTCTCCTGCAAACCTGGCACGGCAGCCAGCTGGTTTGGATCACTGACGAGGCCGTCCTGGAAAGCGTTGCCACCGGACTGCAGTGAAGCAGGGGCCGAGAGAGGAGCAATATTTCCTCCAGCTCGAACGGGAAGATTGAGTGGACTGAGGACTGGAGTCACGGTGGCTACCGGTAGCAGCTGGTTTGCCGGCACACCCTTGACCTGCAGTTCCGCTGCCAGCTCTGCTGGTCCGTATTCGTTTGCCGAGAAAGTTGCCTTGCTGGCCCGCGCCTTGTGATAGTAACCAATCGCACCAGCCAGGTTGCCGGCCAACATCGCCTGGCGGCCACGCTGAAGTGCTGCCACAGCAGCAGCCTTGGTCTGGGTGGGAATCCCCTCGAGCGTCGAACCGGCTGTTGGGCTGCTGGCCACTTCGGTAGACGGACCGGAAAGTAGCTGCTGCAGATCCTGTCGCGCCCGGGCCGGTGTATCCTCGAATCGTACGGTTAGTGGATCGTATTGCGGCCGCAATTGTTCGGCCTGCCGGATGAACTGGTCGGCCTGCTGCAACTCTCCCTGCTGCATCGCCTGCCGTGCCTGGTTGAGCAACTGGCCTGCTTGCTGTCGAATCGCAGTTGCGTCGTCCGCACTCGCTACGGCGGTCGTCAGCAGCGCACAGATTATCGCCAGGGCTGAAAGCCGAGTGCTGACAAGCCGACTCCCGGACAATGTCTGTCCGCGAAAGGAAACTGCTTTGGAAGAGCCAGCTGGCTGATCTTTCATCTTCATCATATTTCGGTCTCTTACGAAACAACCGGGAGTAAACAATCCCGGTACGGAACAGGGGATCTAGAAGTAGCGAGTCGGGGGAACCGGCAGCCGCTAGCCGGAAATCTGGGTGGGGGTTTTGCCGGAAATTGTGAGTCGGGAGGGGATTGGAACGGCCGTTGAGCGATGGGAATTGGGATGTGAGGGGAGATAATTAGTTGCCAGCAGCATTATGGTCAAGGCCAGTTTCGCTACCTGCGAGGAAAAACTGGCATTCACTGTGACGGCGCGTGAAGACAGCGAAGAGAGGCAATATCCGGCATCAGCGCCGGGGGGGATCCTACCAAGGCTAACCGCAGAGACGGTGAGAGCGCAGAGGCTGGCACTCGCTGAATCCAACCAAGGCTAACCGCAGAGACGGTGAGAGCGCAGAGGCGGGCACTCGCTGAATCCAACCAAGGCTAACCGCAGAGACGGTGAGAGCGCAGAGGCGGGCACTCGCTGAATCCAACCAAGGCTAACCGCAGAGACGCCGAGAGCGCCTGCGACGAACAACCATCGGGTTGTCACA